>OGKB01000056.1_pt1 | contig 98733 bp, 91 predicted proteins | sample 1572351 | NCBI WGS metagenome assembly OGKB01 (sample SAMEA2582088, study PRJEB24529) | metagenome | biome: Human gut stool | place: China | collected 2011
ATAACCCCAATTCCGCCTACAAAAAGTGAAATGGCAGCTACTCCACTTATAAAAAGTGAAAGCATATTAAGAATATTGTTAAATTCATCTAATCCTTGACTCGTTGAATTCACGCTATAAGTATCAGTTTCACTTCCACGAGTTTTCATTTTTTCTTTTACGATTTCCATTACTCTGCTCATCTCATTAGCATCTGTAGCTTTTACTTGTAATGCAGTAAATTTATCTTGCTCATTTCCTTCCAGATAATTTAAATAATTGTTTGGCAAAAGGCCCATCGAGGGCATCTGATCTCCACCTCCCATGCTGGAATATGGATTTTTAAATACTCCTACAATTGTAACTGTTTCACTATTCTTTCTAAAATTTAATGTCAATTTTTTCCCTATTGGATTTTCATCAGGAAACATTTGATCTGCTGTTGTATTGTCAATTATAACATATCTTCCATCTTTTCTGTATTCATTTGGTAAGAACTTTCTTCCTTTTACTATCGTATAATTTGACATCTTAAAATAATCTTCTGTCACTCCAGTTCCTGTAAACATTTTATCAGAACCATCGTTTGTAGATAATCTTGCAAAAGTGCTAGATGTAGGCGTTACAGCTTCGACTCCTTCCATATTCTTCAATTCTGCAATATCTTTTTGTGTCAATAAATCCTGCGATTTATAAGTTTGACCTGGCGAAGTATCAATTGATATTTCAAAGTTTGATACTCCCAGTTTATTCAAATCTCCAGTGATATTTTCTTTAACTCCTGCTCCAAGCGATGACATCATTACAACAGAAGATATCCCAATTATTATTCCTAGCATTGTCAAAAAGGAACGCACTTTATAGCTAAATAAATTTGATACTGATAATTTTAATAATTCCATAAAATCCATTTCTACTACACTCCTCTCCTATGCTGAACAATCTCATCTTCTTCTATAACGCCATCTTTTAATCTAATAATTCTCTTACAATGTTCTGCCACATCTTCTTCGTGCGTAACCATTACAATTGTTGTTCCACTATCATTAAGTTTCTTAAAAATTTCCAAAACTTCTTCTCCAGATTTTGAATCCAAATTTCCAGTTGGCTCATCTGCCAAAAGAATTTTTGGATTATTAATTATCGCCCTTGCAATCGCAACTCTTTGTCTTTGACCTCCAGACATTTCGTTTGGCTTATGATAAATTCTTTCCCCAAGCCCCACACTTTCTAGTGCTTCTGTTGCTCTTTTTATACGTTCAGCCTTTTTCACTCCTGCATAAAGTGCTGGAAGAGCCACATTTTCAACTGCTGTCATTTTTGGTAATAAATTAAAAGTTTGAAATACAAAACCTATCTTTTTATTTCTTACTTCAGCAAGTGCATCCCCTTTTATCGTTGAAACATCTTGACCATCTAAAATATAAGTTCCATATGTAAGACTATCAAGGCATCCTAAAATATTCATAAGCGTTGATTTACCACTTCCAGAAGGCCCCATAAAAGCCACATATTCTCCTTCCTTAACCTCCAGATTCAATCCTTTTAAAACCTTTAATTCTATATTCCCGTTTTTATATATTTTCACAATATCGCTTACTTTTATCATATAAATCTTCCTAAATTCAAAATAATTTTAAAAACTATCTTGGTGGTCCTCCAGGTCCTCCTCCTTGTCTTGGTTTATTATCTTTTTTCATTTTTTGTGGATTTTTATCTTTATGTTTTTTTGGATCAGCAATTTTTATCTTTTGACCATCTTTAAGTGCCTCATCCGCAACAGTAATTACTTTTTCTCCTAACGATACTCCAGAAGTTATTTCATAATACGAATCATCATTTAATCCTACTTTTACTTCTCTTTTCAAAACTTTATTACCTTTCCCTACAACAAAAACATAATATTTACCATTTTCATTAATAACAGAACTATATGGCAATTTTGTCACATTTTTACTCTCTTTATAAAAAATCGTTGCTTTTATCGTAACACCTGGCTTCAATCCTTTAGTTTCATTCATTTTAATTTTCACAACTGTATCACTTTCATCAAGTGATGAATTTTTTTTAGCTACTCCAGAAATTTGTGACACGTATCCCTCTAATTTTTCTCCATCAGGTAAAACATCCGATGTAATCTCTACTCTTTGACCTACTTCTACATTTTTTACTTCTGTATCTGACAAACTCACTTCCACTCTCATATTTTGCGAATCTGATACCTTAAATAAAGTTGTCTCTGTATTTACTTTATAGTTTTCATCAGCCGTCATTTCTGTAATAACACCATCTACTGGACTTGTTATCTCATTTTTTATTAATGCCAAGTCTTCTTTCAATGTTGCTAATTCTAATTTCGCAGTTTTTAGAGATGTTCTCGCATCCTCAATATTAGCCCTTTGCTCACTGTCAACATTATCTAAATCCAATCTAGAATTTCTCAGAGCCTTTCTCGCATCATCCACATTAACTCTAGTTTCTCCACCAACCTTATACAGTTCTTCAGCATTATGCAAATCCCTTGATTTTTGCTGAATTGCTAAACTTTGGGATTCTTTTTTTCTTCTGAGCGCACTTTGAGCATCAGCTAGATTTCGTTCATATTTTTGTATCTCTAAATTTTTCATTTGTATTCTTCTCAAAGTTTCATTCTTATCAACTGGATAAAACGTTACAACAACATCTCCTTTTTTGACATTATCCCCTTCTTTAAAAAATACTTTACTAACTCTTTGACTTGCCGTCGTATAAACAGACATTACATTGTCTGACACAACTTGCCCTGTTTTTGATACCGATAATGAAATATCTCCAGATTGCACAGTTGTAACTTCATATTCAGATTCATTATCTTTCTTTCCACAAGACACCATCATAATCATCATAGTCAACATTATCAAAATTTTATAAAATTTATTTTTATCTCTAGAATTTTTTCTCCTCGTTTCAATCATCTTGGCTATTCCAGAAATTTGTGTATTCATTTCCACAACATCACCACTTTCTTAATTTTTTTATTTTTTATATTCCAATTTTTACTTATAATATTTTATTTTTTTCGTAAATGCCGCCAATTCATTTTTAGCCGTTTCATAATCAATTACAGCCTTTTTATAATTATTTCGTTTTTCTACATAATTTGAATAAGTATCAACTCCCAATTCATATCTTTTCGCATAAATTTCATACTCTTTCTTCTTAATATTCATCGTATTTTCTGCAGTTAATTCATTCGTCTGATAAGTTGTATAAGTTATCATCTGCTGTCCAACATTTGATACCAATTCATTTTTCTTCTGTTCATACTGTAATTCTAATTTTTCTTTTTCATTTTTCAAATCTTCAATCGTATCATTATACCTTTTAAAAGTTTTAGAAACAGAAAGTCCCGCAACAACCGAATGATCCTTTAATGAATAACCCAAATCTCCTGTTAATTTTGGATATCTATAATCAATATTCTCTTTTTTAATTTGCTCTTCATTAAGTTTCGTATTTAATTCTATTGCTTCTGCTTCCGATAATCTAAGCTCATAAAAGTCTTCTTTTTTCAATTCCTCCCTCTTCAAATCATCCAATTTTTCTTTTTCAGGCAATTTAACATTGTAAATCATAAACTGCTCTCCCAAAATCTTCAATTCTCTACCAAGATTATCATACTTCAACTGTGAATTTTCATACTCCGTCTTTGCCAACTCATAATCGTACTTAGATGCCGTTCCAACCTCATATTTCTTAGTTTGAATAGCATAATCTTTTTTTGTATCATCCACCGTAAGTGCTTCCTGCTCAATCTCCTTCTGCTTATTCTTATAATTTTTATACAAATCAATCAAATGATGGCCCTCTCCATTTTTAGTAGTTTCATTTGTAATTTTTTGAATATCACGAGAAATTTGATTTGTTTTTTTATTATAACTATTATCACTATATCCAAAATAATCATTCAAAGTTTTAGAAATTCCAATTTTATTTTCTGTAAGTTCCTTAGTCCTAAAATTATAACTATTTTTATAATAAAAATTCCCATACTTCACATTATTATCCATCGTCAATCCATTAGCCTGACCATGCAACGAATAATTCTCATCTGAATTTACACTGACTTCATTCCAATCACCATTTTTCAAAGCTTTTTCTTTAATATCATACTTTTTCATATTTTTCTCATTTATTTTTGTAGTATATGAATTTTTTTCATATTCTGCAATTAAGTCATCTACACTGACCGCAAAACTCCTCAGTCCTAAAATAAATGAAACAAATAAAACTTGAAACTTTCTATTTATTTTTACCATTTACTTTCCTTTCTTTTTGGTTACTTATCTTTTCTCAGATTTAAGTTAAAATATTATAACATTTTTGTCTTATTTTACCATTTATTTTTGACAAAATTGTGTTTTTTTTTCACTAAAAAATAATCACCATTTTTACAATAGTGATCATTTAGTTAGAAACTATTTTTTAAAATAAATCTCATTCTCATCTTCCCCAATTTCTACGCTGCATTTAGCCCCAAGCGGAACCGTAACTAGATCAGGCTTTTCATGTCCGCTTTCAAGCCCATAAATTACAGGTTTTTCGTAATCTTTAAAAAAATTCTTCAAAAGATCCATCAGCTCATAATTTTCCCCATAAGTATTCTCACATCCTGCAAAATTTCCAAATAAAACTCCATTACAATCATCAAATTTCCCAGCATATTTCAAATGAGTCATCATTCTATCAATTCTGCTTATTTCCTCCTCAATTTCCTCAATAAAAAGTATTTTCCCCTTTGTATCAATTTCATAATCAGTTCCCAAAGTTGTAACAATTATTGATAAATTCCCTCCAACTATTTCACCGCTTATTTTTTTATTTTCAAAATCTTTCTTATTTAAGAGTAAAATTTTCTTTTCCATTCCACTTTCTTCATCTATCGGATTTTCAAATTTCCATTTTTCTCCTTTTTTCTTATCTAATACATCCAAAAAAGATTTTTTCGTAAAATCACTGAAATCATCAAACATATTCGATTTTACCATCGGTCCATGAAAAGTTCCCAAATTACACTTCTGATTAAAAACAATATTCAAATTAGTAACATCGCTATATCCTACAAAAACCTTCGGATTATTTTTTATCAATTCATAATCCAGCTTATCCAAAAGCTGTGAAGCACTAAACCCACCTTTCACGCAAAAAATCCCCTTAATCTCATCATCAGAAAAAGCTCTATGCAAATCCTTTACTCTAATTTCAGGTGTTCCCGCCATATATCCACCAATATCTTCAAAAAGGCTCTCCCCCAGCACAGGCTCAAATCCCAACTTTTTTACAACTTCCTTACATTTCTCAATATCTTCCCCTAGAATAGGCGAAGAAGTACAGACTAAAAATACTTTATCTCCTCGTTTTAATGGTTCTGGAAAATTCATCTTCACACTCCTTATCAAATTATATTTATATTGAATAAAGTTAATTTAAAACTTTTATTATACTTCCTAATACAGAGTTTTTTTCTATATTTTTTATAATTGAATATTTTTCTATTAGCTCATCTCTTACAATAAGACTTAAAAATATCATCCCTATGCAGATAGGCAACATATATATTTGGAGTTTTCCACTTACAACAGATAGCAATATTAAAGGTGGAATAGACCAAGAAAAAGTCCATTTTTCAAATAATGTCCATTCTCTTTTCTTTTTCCAATTTTTCAAATATTTAAAAAATCCATAAATATAAAATAAACCATAGGGAAAAAAAGTAAGAGTAATATATACAAAATAATAATAAAAAGGTCTAGCATGAGAAAAAGACTTATAAGCTCTTCCAACTGTCTGCTTATTTAAAAGAAGATAAATATATTCTTTACCATCAGGTTGTTGATATAAAATTAAAAACCATAAAGAAAAACAAACTAATAAAAAGATTATTCCTGTTTTCCAATGCAAAAGACTAAGAAATTTTAAATTATTTTCCAAATATAAAAATATAAAAATAATTAAAAGTGATATTTTAAACAGTGTGCTATAATAATGTAGACAAATATCCTAGTGAAAGTAGGTGCTCGGTTTGAGTAATATATATAGAAGTGTTTTTGATATTATTGGACCGATCATGATAGGTCCTTCAAGTTCTCATACTGCTGGTGCGGTTGCAATTGGAAGGGCAGCTAATGATTTATTTGGCGGAATTCCTGAAAGAGTAATCGTACATTACTATGGTTCATTTGCTAAGACGCATCGCGGTCATGGAACAGATTACGCAATTGCAGCAGGAGTTTTAGGATTTGATGCATCAGATCCACGAGTTCCTAATTCTAGACAAATTGCTAGAGAACAAGGAGTAGATATTAGATTTGTAGAGGAGAGTGGCAAAAGTCCAATTCACCATCCTAATACTGCAATTCTAGATTTAATCAATGAAGAAAAGAAAGTTCAAATTTCAGGTTGCTCCATTGGTGGTGGGACAATAGAAATCCGTAATATAAAACTTCATGGAATAGATATAGAACCAACCGGGCCATTATCGATTGTACTTTATGTAACTACTAATGTGGGAAAAGATGATGGATCATCACTTGTTGAAGACTTGAAGAGATTGGCTCAATTCGACAAGAAACAAGTTTTAAAAAATGATGAGTACACGATATATGAATTTGATTTGAAACAGCAACTGCAAGAAGGTATAAGAGGCTTTTTTGTTAATAAATATGAAAATATCATTTGTTTATAAGAGGAAAATAAAATGTATGCAAGTATAGAAGAGCTAGTTAGCGATGCTACGAGTAAGAACTTACCAATATCTGAATTAGTTATTCAAGCTGAGTGTAAGGATATGAACGTTTCCAGAAATGATGTATGGAGAAAAATGAAACATAATTTAGACACTATGAGATTAGCAGTTAGTCGGGGTGCCCATGGAATTGGAGTACACTCTAAAACAGGATTAACAGGTGGTGATGCTGTAAAAATAAAAGATTATCGAAAATCTCATAAAACATTATCTGGAGATATGATAATGTCAGCAGTACAATCAGCCATTGCTACAAATGAAGTTAATGCAGCGATGGGAGTTATATGTGCAACTCCAACAGCAGGATCTTCAGGTACTCTTCCAGGAGTATTATTTACTCTTGAAAAGAGGTTGGGATTAGATGAAGAACAAATGGTGAGATTTTTATTTACTGCTGGTGGATTTGGAATGGTTATTGCTAACAATGCTTGCATTGCAGGTGCTACAGGTGGTTGCCAAGCTGAAGTAGGTAGTGCTTCTGGAATGGGAGCAGCTGCGGCTGTAGAAGTAGCAGGCGGGACTCCTAAACAGAGTGCTAATGCAATGGCGATTGCAATTAGTAATTTATTAGGTTTGGTATGTGATCCTATTGCAGGTTTAGTAGAAGTGCCTTGTATTAATCGTAATGCTATTGGTTCTAGCAATGCTTTGATATCTGCGGACATGGCACTGGCTGGTTGCGAAAGTATGATTCCAGCAGATGAAGTAATTAGTGCGATGGACAAGGTCGGTAAAAATATGCCAGAGTCACTAAGAGAAACAGGAATTGGTGGCTTGGCAGGAACTCCAACTGGACAAGAAATTAGAATGCGTATTTTTGGTAAAAATCTATAGGAAAGGACCAAGTCGTATGAGAAGTAATAAAGAGGTCAGAGATGATATAATAGAGAAGCTAACAACAGTGGTTGATCCCGAATTGAATATAGATATTGTTAACTTAGGATTAATTTACAACGTTGACTTAGATGAAGATGGCATCTGTTTGGTAGAAATGACGTTGACTACAATGGGTTGCCCACTTACTAACATTTTGGCAGATATGGTTACAAGAGCTTTGAGAGATATTCCAGAGATAAAGAACGTAGATGTTGAATTTGTATGGGAGCCAATGTGGACGACAGATCGTTTAAGTCGATACGCTAAGTTAGCTTTAGGGATACACTAGTAGCAATTCAAAGAGGGGTGATTTTTGTGAACAAAAGTCTAAAAAATATTTTAATTGCTGGAACTGCATCGGGGATTATTTCTGGTTTAGTTAAATTAGGTTGGGAAAACATTATGCCACCTAGAACTCCAGAACGCGATGAAGTTAATCCTCCACAAACTTTCTTACAACAATTGGGAGTACCGGCAGAGATAACACAATCAACTTATAAATATTCTGGTCATAGAATGCCATGGGCTAGTTTTCTAATTCACTTCGGATTTTCAGTAACTTTTGCGACAACATATGCATTAGCGTTGGAAAAGAAAATGAATTGGTTAACTAAGAAGCAAGGTATTCCATTTGGTGTAGCTATGTGGATTGCTTTCCACTTGGTAATTATGCCAGCTATGAAGACTATTCCAAGTGCTAAACGTCAACCTTTAGAAGAACACTTGTCAGAAGTATTGGGTCACATTTTCTGGATGTATACTAATCATGAAGTGGCTAAAGAAATTTTAGATAGACTAAACAAATAATGAAAATAAGGATTAAGATATATAAGTCTTGATCCTTATTTTTTATTCGTATTTTTTGCTTAAAAATGATAGAGTATAATTAAATTATTATATTATTGAATAAGAGGTGATTGCATGACATTAAGGATTGCATTGGCACAAATTCCTGTTGAACATGGGAAACCTGAAGAAAATTACAAAAAGGTTGATCAATATTTAAGCAAGGCAGCACAAGCTAAGGTGGATGTAGTTGTCTTGCCAGAATTGTGGAATACAGGTTATGATCTAGCAAGGTTAGAAGAAATCGCAGATGTTGAAGGGAAGCGAACTAAAGAATTTCTACAAGCTAAAGCACAAGACTATAAGGTTAACATTGTTGGTGGATCAGTTGCGATTAAAGAACATGAACAGTTTTACAATACAACTTATATTGTTGATAAACAAGGCAAGTTCATTAGTGAATATCGTAAAGTCCATTTGTTTAGATTGATGGATGAAGATAAGTATTTAGCTGCTGGTAATCAAAAAAATGTTTTTGAATTAGCTGGTGTGAAGAGTGCATCTTTTATCTGTTATGACATTCGATTCCCAGAATGGTTGCGGACAGTTGCTAAGGAAAAATTGAGTGTAATCTATGTCGTGGCTCAATGGCCTCAAACTAGAATTGAACAATGGAAAGCCTTGTTAGTTGCAAGGGCGATTGAAAATCAAGCTTATGTTGTTGCAGTTAATCGAGTGGGCGATAATCCTGACAATAAATTTAATGGTCATTCACTGATAATTAATCCTTTAGGTGAAGTTTTAAGTGATAGTGGCGATCAAGAAACATTGACAGTTTATGATTTAGATACATCCGAAATGGAAAAATTCACTCAACAAATTCATGTATTTGAAGATCGTAGACCAGAATTATACGACTAAGAAAGCGAGGAAAGACGATGGAATTTGAGAAATCCGAAATTCTAAAGAATCTACCAAAGCAATTCTTTGCTAATTTGGTAATCAAAGTTAACAAAAAAATTGCAGAAGGAGTAGATGTTATCAATCTAGGACAAGGTAATCCTGATAAACAAACTCCTGAATATATCGTCAAGAGCACACAAAAATGGGTAGCTAGTCCGCAAAGTCACAAGTACTCATTGTTTCGTGGACAGCCAGAATTTAAACAAACTGTGGCAGACTTCTATCAAGAAAAGTATCAAACTACATTCGACCCAGAAAAAGAAGTCGCAGTTCTTGGTGGATCTAAAACTGGCTTAGTCGAACTACCACTAGCATTGATGAATCCTGGCGATGTATTTTTATTACCTGATCCTGGTTATCCAGATTATTGGTCTGGAGCTACACTTGGACAGGTTACTTTTGAGAAAGTTCCGCTTTTGAAAGAGAATAATTTCTTACCAGATTTGAAATCTATTCCTGAAGAACTTGCTAGAAAGGCTAAATTTTTCTATATTAACTACCCTAATAATCCAACGGGTGCGACCGCAACTCGAGAATTTTACGAAGAATTAGTTGCTTGGGCAAAGAAATATGAAGTAGGTATCATCAGCGATTTTGCATATGGTGCAATTGGTTTTGATGGAGAGCGACCATTAAGTTTTATGGAGATTCCGGGAGCTAAGGATGTTGGTATCGAATTTTATACCTTCTCTAAGACTTTTAACATGGCAGGCTGGCGAGTTGCTTTTGCGGTAGGAAATGCTGATATCATTGATGCTTTAAATCTTATCCAAGATCATTTATTTGTAAGTATCTTTCCAGCTCTACAATATGCAGGGATTGATGCTTTGAAAGCTCCAGAACGCGATGCTGAGATCAATAAGATTGTAGATCGTTACGAAACTAGAAGAAATGCGTTCATCCAAGCTGCTGAAAAAATCGGATGGAAAGCTTTTGTACCTAAGGGAACGTTCTACGCTTGGATGGAAGTACCAAAGGGATATAGTAGTGAAGAATTTGCAGATCTGCTTTTAAATGAAGCTGGAGTAGCAGTAGCTCCTGGGAATGGTTTTGGCGAATATGGGGAAGGTTATGTACGAATTGGTTTGTTAATCGAACCAGAACGTTTAGAAGAAGCAGTTGATAGAATCGCAAAACTTAATTTATTTAAATAGTTGGGAATAGTGGCAAGACAGCGATGTTTTGTCGCTATTTTTTTGAACGTACATGGATATGTTGTTAACCAAATAAGCAGAAAAGAGTGTTAATTAAGAAAATACAGAATTAAATTTAATTAAAATAGTATAATAATGGCAAAAATAGAGAATAGGTGGTGGAATGATGGATTATTTAGTTATTAAGGCAATTATTTGGATATTTTTATAATATCAGCAATTTTGAAAGTTAATTATAAGAAAAAACATGGTGAATTAGATAAACGAGCTAGAAAGCAAGCAACATTAGGAACATTTCTAATAGTAACTACAATATTTGATGAAGGTTATGAGAATAAAATACTATATATAATAGTATTAATAGCACTGTTGGTATATATAGTATTAGTGATATATAGATTAGTTATGGCTATTAAGGATAGGAAAAAGTAATAAGAAAGGTGATAAAGCAAATGAAAGCAATCTATAGAGGTAGAAAAGTAGATGTTTGGCAAGTGAGTAGAGATAATGTCCAGCCTGATTGGGTTAAAGATGCTTTTGAGCATAATGGGTTGCGATGGTTACATGGTAGTGGTAATAAAGTCAGAATTTATTGGCCAGCAGTTACTAGAGCAAAAAAAGGAATAATACGAACTATTTTAAATGGAATTTCAGCTTCTTTTGTTGGTATAGCTGGTGGTGCATCGGCAATGTATGACATTGGCTTTGAGGGAGATGTTATCGATTTTACCAATTCTAAGGTCGTTACAGCTGAAAAGTTCGCTAAGAAATATCGGATAGTGTCTGAAGATTGAGATAAAGGTATTAAATTGTCTATGACAAGGCAATTAACTTTTATGTCAAAATAAGATTGAATAATTATATGATATAATAAATATGTATTACGAAAGGTGGTTGATTTATTGTGATTAAAGCGGCTATATTTGATCTTGATGGATTGCTAGTAGATACAGAAATTGTATCTTTAAAAATATATCAGGAATTATTATCTGAATATGGATATAGTTTTACTAAAGAAGAATATGCAAAACATTATAGTGGGAAAACAGAAAAAGAAAATATTAAACGTTTTATAGATACATATAACTTATCAGTATCTTATCAGGAATGTTTAGATGAAGTTTTGAATATTGAACGCAAACTTATTTCACAAGGTGTGGAATTAAAAGTAGGGGTAAAATCTCTACTTATGTACCTAAAAGAGAATAATTATAAAGTAGCTTTGGCAACATCAAGTACCAAAGATAGAGCGATTTCTATTTTAAAAGGGCACGATATTCTCAGCTACTTTGACGAATTTGTATTTAGTGAAGATGTAACACTAAGTAAGCCTAATCCAGAAGTTTTCTTAAAAGCTTGTGAAAAAACAAATGTATCAACTAATGAAGCAATAGTTTTAGAAGATAGTGAAAATGGTATTATGGCTGCCTACAATGCACATATTCCAGTTATTTGTATACCTGATATGAAAAGACCAGCAAAAGAATATTTAGAGAAAACTATTGCTGTTTGTAAAACATTAAACGATGTTATTGATTATTTAAAAATAAAATAACAGTTACCGCATAATAAAAGTAGTGTAATTAAAAAAGTTGAATATAAAGATAGGACCAATTTTTTAATTTATGCAAAAATTAACGTTTTGACTTAGAAAAATCAATTATTTGCATAAATTTTCTAATTGGTCCTATTGTAATATCGCATATTTTACGTTTTTATCTACTTCCTTTTATGAATATTCCTTACTATTAAACCACTGGTAGATTTTTATTTCGTAAAGATTAGGGTAGGATTATTGTAGATTAACAAGTGAGGATGAATGACATGGAAGAAAAATTTTTGAATTATGATATACCTAATTTTGTAAAAGAATCACCTAATTACCTAAAACTATTTGAAAAAGAACATATCATCCTAAAGAATAAACATGATAAATGGGGGATCTACTTTAGTGAGGAATTAGGGCATCCATTGGAATATAAGGAAAATTTAGGAAAAGTAGATTATGTATATGATTCTTTCTTGGAAGCCTACTCTCAAGCTGATAATGACGGAGAAGTTTGGTTTTCAGATGAAATAGCACATGAAGTATTTGGTGAACCTGAAGATGAAGATCTTAATGAAAAAGGAGAATTTGGAAATTTGAGTGATGATTTCTTTTGGGCAAAGCATCAACTAATTTTTAGACACCATGGTGATTATAATGTTAAGAATCTAGAAAATGAGTATCAAGAATGGAAAAATTTGGATAAGAAAGTCAAAGAAGACAGCTTTACGCATGAAAATTTTCTATTAATTTATGAATGGCTTAGGACACATCCTAATTTCTGGAAAGAAAATGTTCATGGGAATAGAGTCTTCTGGGAGACAGCACACATGAATTTAAACTTTATGGATATTTATCCAACTTCTAGTGAAACAAGTGGAAAAATAGAATGGTGGGCCGAAGGTGGATATCATGTTTTAGATGATACTGATGTCCTATATGCAACAACTTACTATCATGATATTGCTTTAGACTGTGGTGGTAATACATATGAGCAAGCAGTACTGAATTTTGCGAAAAACGTTTGGTTACAAACACATGGAATGTTGAAGGATAAAGAAGCAAGACGTGACGCTATCTTTGAAAGATGGGCTAAGGATTCTGGATGCGAATCTGACTGAATATTTAAAATAGAAATTTAATAGCTTACGCCAAGTAAAAATCGCCAAGGATCAGCGTAAATCTTTGGCGATTTTTTAAATTTTTCCGATTTCTACTTGAAAGTTAATCATGGTGCAAAAGGCATTCCTAATGCTAAAAAAATGCCAACGAAAATTAAAAATAGTATAGGACTTAATCCTAATATAAAAGAAAATATATACCAAAGAGAACGAGAGTGTTTATTATAAATTACAGAAAAAACACATACAAAAATAGCCAAAACTAATATAAGAATAGTTCCTATATTGGAATCCGTTAAAAATAGACGAGTATTCGGAATCCAAGTTAGTAGTGCAACAACAATAGATAAAATAAATAATAAATATTTTTTCATTTTAATTATCTCCTTATGATAAGAAAGGGCAAAAACTACTTTTCTTTTGGAGTTTCATAAACAAAATTATTAAAATCAATATTGAGCAAGTTTTGACGATAATATACTAATGACTTAATAGATAGATGAAGATGATCTAGAAGTTCAATTTCGGATTTATCTTTATTAGTAAGGAGATAATTGTAAATGTAACTCTGTCTTAATTTTGAAGGAGCTAGTGTCATATTCAAAATTTCTTCATCAGGTCTAACTCTCATTAATAATGAATTTAACGAATTCAATGGTTTTTCAGGATCGTTTTTTAGTGAGAATACGAAATAATTATCAGGTTTTACTTCAATATTATCTAGCAAAATTCCAGTATTTTCTGTATTAAAGTTTCGAAGCTGTCCAAAAGTAATATTAAGTAATCCCTTTGGTTCGATATTTTGAGAGATTAGAAAAAGTTCTAATTTTGCATCATCAGAAAGTTCCGCAATTCTGAAAATTTCAGGTAGATATTGCTGCCAACCAAGTGTAATATTAGTGTATTTATTGACTTTGTAAGTTTTTAAATCGATTAAAGGATATTCATCAATCAAATGATTACTATAGAGAAAAGTAAAATACTTTTTCAAGTGAAAATAGTATTTATTAGCAGTATTAGCAACAATATGATGTTGTTCTTGAATGTTTACAAGATAGTTAGTGATATCTTGAGGTCGGACAAGACGAATATCATTACCATGTTCTGATTGACTATAAAAATAGTTATAGAAACTATTGACGGTATAATCGTACAACATTACGGTACTTTCGCGGTAATGTTTAACATCTTTAGCCCAAGATAGAAATTTTTCACGATAAGGATACTCCATATATAACACCTCACTAAAAATTACGTTGCAACTATAACTACTGAAATTATATCACATACAAAGATACCCTCAAAAGCGTTATAGAGAATCTTTTGAGGGTATTTTGCATAATTAACTTAAATATTGAGTAAAGAGATCTGCATATAATTCGATAAATGCTAGGTAAGTTTATTTTTTTAAAATTTTGCATTTAATTAAGTGTTAGTTATGGTTAATTTACATATAAAAATAAGTTTTAATATTTATAAATAAGTGTTTGTAATTAAATAATTAAAATGTATTGACAAAAACCTTTTCAAGGCGTAATGTAAAAACCATATTGATGACCATAATATAGGGGTTGATGGCGATGAATTTTGATGATAATGAAGAATTAGTAAATAAGCAAGTTGACATGAATGCTTATTCGCATAACTTATTAAAAGAAAAATATCCTACGAAACAAGATGTGATTACCGAAATTATGAACTTGGAAGCAATTTTGCATCTTCCAAAGGGAACTGAACACTTTGTAAGTGATTTGCATGGGGAGTATACAGCATTTGATCACGTTTTAAGAAATGGTTCTGGGAGTATTAAACAAAAAATTCAAGATTACTTTTCAGATAGAATGACAGAACAAACGATGCAAGATTTTGCTTTGCTAATCTACTATCCTGAAGATGAATTGGCTCTAGTAAAGAAAAAATTACGTACAGAAAATGAGCTACAACAATGGTACTTAGATAATATTTCCCACTTACTAGAATTTTTAGAATTATCAGGAAGCAAGTATACACGCTCAAAGGTTCGTAAAGCACTAAATCCTAATTTTGTATACATAACAGAAGAATTATTATATAACGATCCTCAAGAATTTAATAAGAGAAGTTATATTAATCAACTTTTGAAGAATATTTTGAAATTAGATCAAGCAGATAAATTTATTATTGCTACCTGTTACACAATTCAAAGATTAGTAGTAGATCACTTACATGTTCTAGGCGATGTTTATGATAGGGGAGAAGAACCAGACAAAATTATGGATAGATTGATGAATTATCATTCTGTCGATATGCAATGGGGAAATCATGATTTACTATGGCTAGGTGCAATGGCAGGCTCAAAACTATGTATGTTGAATTTATTGAGAATTTGTGCAAGATATAATAACTTGAATATCATAGAAGATGCTTATGGGATTAACTTACGTCACCTTTCGAGATTTGCTGAGGAGCAATATGAGGATAATCCTCAATTTAGACCTAAGTTGACTAATGGTGATGGGTATAGATTCAACGGCGAAAAGCTACAAATCACGCAAATTCATCAAGCTGTTGCGATGATGCAATTTAAGCTTGAAGGGCAAGTTATAGCTAGAAGACCAGAATTGGAAATGGATGATCGAGATTTACTTAATAAGATAGATTACAAGAAAAATGTAATTAGCTTAAATGGTAAAGAATATCCGTTACAAAATACTTGTTTCAACACAGTAGACCCTAAAAATCCTAGTGAATTAACAGATGAAGAAAATGCGATTGTAGATGAATTATTAATTTCCATTCAACATTCTACAAAATTAAAACGTCATCTAGATTTTATGATGAATAAAGGCAGTATGTACCGTACATATAATGGTAATCTCTTATTCCATGGATGTATTCCTGCAGATGAAGAAGGAAATTTCTGTAGCTTGAAGATTGGCAGTAAAGAATATTCTGGCAAGAAATTGTTTGATTTTTCTGAAAAAATGATTCGAAAAGCTTACTCTAAGCCGAATGTAAAAGATGATTTTGCTACTGATTTTATGTGGTATTTATGGCAAGGAGCTCTTTCCCCACTGTTCGGTAAGAAATCTATGACTACATTTGAACGTTATTTTATTGCAGATAAAGCTTGTCATGAAGAATTAAAGAATCCATATTATAAATTAAGGGAAAATAAGGATTTCTGCATCAAAATTTTACAAGAATTTGGATTTGCTGGCGATGATACTAATCATATTATCAATGGTCACACTCCAGTTAAAAGAGGACATAATGCAATCTGCGCAGAAGGTTATATGTTAGTGATTGATGGAGGATATTCTAAAGCTTATCAACCAACAACAGGGATTGCTGGATATACATTATTGTATAATTCATATGGATTACAATTAGTTTCTCATCAACCATTCACTTCAAAGCAAGATGCTATTAGAAGTGGAAAGGATATCGTTTCAACAGTTCGGGTGGTAAAGCATGAATTGCAAAGGAAATCAGTTGCGGATACTGATATTGGTGAAAATATTAAAGAAAAAATTAGAGTCTTGTATAATTTGTTGAGAAATTATGATTAGAATAAAACATCATCTCAGAGCTAATTTGAGATGATGTTTTTTGATGAAAATAGATAACAAAAAAGACGCTTCTCGGCGTCTTTTTTTGAACTTAATTAGCAAAAGATTAATCTTTCTTTCGTTTCTTTAAACCAAGGCCAGTTGCTAAAGAAAGCATCAATAGACCAATAGTAGTTAAACTATTATGATCTTCACCAGTTTGTGGAAGTTCCTTGGATGTTGTAGCTTGTTGTGAAGGAACAACTTGATTTGGTGTCTGCGATTTAGCAGTTACTGAAGTTGGGTTAACTTGTTTTGTTACTATATTTGTTGGTTCAGTAGGACTAGGTTTATTAGAATCAACCGGTTCTGCTGGTTTAGGAGTTGGTTGAACTTCAACTGGATTTTTAGTGTAAGTAACAGTAACGGTCGAATCCTCATCACTAGGAGTAATAGTTAAAGTATCAACAGTCTTAATATCCGGCGTATAACCCTTCAACGAAGGAGAAACAACGGATTCAAAAGAACTATGATTAAAGTTCCAGTTACCGAAGGTAATCTCACCAGTAACGGCATCAGTAAATACCTCACGGGAGAAGGTAAACTGTTGGTTCACAGCCTCCGGAGCCTTAACACTGTTATCTTCAACAACATAGCGAATAGTACGTTTAACAACTTTGTTTTCAGTAATAGTCTTAATAGGATTCTTAGAGTAAGTAACAGTAACGGTCGAATCCTCATCACTAGGAGTAACAGTTAAAGTATTTACGCTCTCAATATCAGGTGAGTAACCTTTTAGTACAGGAGAAACAACAGCCTCAAAAGAACTACTGTCAAAAATCTCACCAGTGACGGTATCAGCAAATACCTCACGAGAGAAGGTAAACTGTTGGTTCACAGCCTCCGGAGCCTTAACACTGTTATCTTCAACAACATAGCGAATAGTACGTTTAACAACTTTGTTTTCAGTAATAGTCTTAATAGGATTCTTAGAGTAAGTAACAGTAACGGTCGAATCCTCATCACTAGGAGTAACAGTTAAAGTATTTACGCTCTCAATATCAGGTGAGTAACCTTTTAGTACAGGAGAAACAACAGCCTCAAAAGAACTACTGTCAAAGTTCCAGTTACCGAAGGTAGTCTCATGGGTAACAGTATCAGTGAATACCTCACGAGAGAAGGTGAATACTTGGTTCACAGCCTCCGGAGCTTTAACATTGTTATCTTCAACAACGTAGTTAATAGTACGTTTAACAACTCTATCTTCAGTAGAGGTCTCAACTGGATTCTTAGTATAAGTAACCGCAACGTCAGTGTCCTTAGAATCTGGAGAAATAGTTAAAGCATCAACAGACTCAATATCAGGTGTATAACCTTTTAATGCAGGAGAAACAACAGCGTCAAAGGAACTATGGTCGAGGTTCCAGTTACCGAAGGTAATCTCATGGGTAACAGTATCAGTGAATACCTCACGAGAGAATTTGAATTCTTGTTTGACAGTCTCCGGAGCTTTAACACCATTATCCTTAACAACGTAGTTGATAGTACGCTTGACAACTTTACTTTCAGTGGTAGATTCAACTGGATTCTTAGTGTAAGTAACAGTAACGTCAGTGTTCTTAGAATCCGGGGTAATTGTCAAGGCCTCCACGCTCTTAATGTCTGGTGAGTAACCTTTTAGTGAAGGAGAAACAACAGCGTCAAAGGAACTATGGTCGAGGTTCCAGTTACCGAAGGTAATCTCATGGGTAACAGTATCAGTGAATACCTCACGAGAGAATTTGAATTCTTGTTTGACAGTCTCCGGAGCTTTAACACCATTATCCTTAACGACGTAGATGATAGTACGTTTAACAACTTTATCTTCAGTAGAAGTCTTAATAGGATTCTTAGTATAAGTAACCGTAACGTCAATGTCCTTAGAATCAGGAGTAACAGTTAAAGCATCAACAGACTCAATATCAGGTGTATAACCTTTTAATGCAGGAGAAACAACAGCGTCAAAGGAACTATGGTCGAGGTTCCAGTTACCGAAGGTAATCTCATGGGTAACAGTATCAGTGAATACCTCACGAGAGAATTTGAATTCTTGTTTGACAGTCTCCGGAGCTTTAACACCATTGTCCTTAACGACATAGATGATAGTACGTTTAACAACTTTGTTTTCAGTAGTAGTCTCAACCGGATTCTTAATATAATGAACAATTACTGTTGCATCATCAGTGTTTATTGTTACGTTTTGTTGAGCTACAGATTTTTTATTTGGATGATATCCTTTGACTTCCTTAGAAAGAACTTCATTCCATTGATCATCGCTCCATTGCCCCCAAGTAATCTCACCAGTTACTAGATTCTTACTTCCGTGACGAGTGAGGACAACAGTTTGAATTACTGTGTCTGGAGCTTGAGCTTGACCATCATCTACTACATAATTAATCGTTCTAGTTATAGGCTTACTATCTTCTTTAAGTGAATCATCTGTTAGAGCTTTGTAGTGATAAGTGACAGTAAGTTTATTAGCGCCAGCAATTCCATATTGTTCTCCTTCTATACGTTCAAGATGATAATTTGGATTAAGATCAGCTGGCTTAACAACAGTTTGGTAAGTATCGCCAGAGCGTACCATTTGGATAGTACTTGGAGCTAGTTCTTGACCAGTATCATCGTCTACCCACTTAGTAGTAACGTTTATATAACGTTGAATATTAAGTGCTAGTTGTGGATTACTATGAGTAATTGCATTGTGAAGACCAGTAAAGTTAGTATTAAAAATTACATTAGTATTAGTTTCTCCATCTTTCATGCCAGTAACTTTAAATGGTAATTCGGCAGTTATATTTCCTGGACTAGTAAGTGTACCAGCTTTTAGGAGTACAGATTTAATGGCAGACCAATCGGTAACTTTATCAGCAGTTACAAAGTCTTTGAAATCATCTTCAGTAAGAGCTTCAGTTTTGTTAATGTGCTTCGTAGAGTAAAGAAGTTGTACGTTTTCTCCATTTTTATTTTCACTAATTGTTCCTGGTCCAGTAAGAGAAATAGTTGCATTATCACCAAGTGTAACATCTGGTAAATTTACTAAGTTATAACTGTAATCAGATTGTCCAAGATCGGATAAATAAGTATTAAGTTTAAAACTTCCGCTGGTGTTATCAACTTGACCGTTTTGAATATAGTTTAATTTAGGTGGATTAGTTAAACTATCCCCCGCTTGAACGTAATCGCCATTAGAACGAATGGAATCAAAACTACTATAAGTTGAAGCATAACTAAAAGAATATTTAACCCAGTTTTGAGCAAATCCAGGCATATTAAGAATAGTAAAGGTATACTTACCACGAGTAATAGTATGGAATGCTTGGAACGAAACGGGGATAAATTTATTTTCATCTGTTACAATTTCAGCAATTAAAGGATTAGTATCAACTAAAGCTGGATCATAGGAATAGTTTGCAGGTGCTTGGTTAGGTGTTGCTGTCATCGTTAAATCTTGGCCATTAGCATCCTTTACAAAAACTGGGCTTCCGTAGTATGGCATGAATGGGATAGAAATAACAAAAGTTTGTTCATCATGTTCCCCAACAGTTCCTAGATATTCAATCTTTCCATTTTCTACTTCTTTACCATCCTTGAAAAGATGAAGATCATCTGGATTGACAGTAAATCCTCGAGGAATTTCAATTAAATAAGAGTTTGCTTCGTCTGAATAATTAGCATGTTGAAGAGTATAGGAGACTTTAGCAAGATTCCCACCATTTTCACTGTTTGGTTGATAATCACCACCAGAAAAGTTAATCCAGCCAGTAAATTGATATTGAAATCTTTTTGGATCATCAATTGAAATAGATTGCATTCCGTTGTGGCTAGCACCGTTAGCGGAAGTTACAGTATAAGAATAAGTTGCATTTTCTCCAGGTTTCTTATCAGAAATCAAGCCATTATTGCCAAAAGAAATTTCTAATTTTGTTCCAGGCTCTAATGAAGCATAAGTAACATCGAGAGAAGTAATATTTGTTCCGTCAGCATTTATTCCTGAATCAATTAAATCAGAAGTAATTGGTGCAGCATATCCAATACTGCGACCATCGTTAAAGGTAGAAATGCTAATAGGGATATTTACTTTTCTTCCGTCGTTAAGGGTAGCTATTATTGATTTTTGCTTGTTGATGGCTGAAGAATTTAGTAGCAATCCATACTTACCGTTGCTTAATTTAACGAGGACTGTTCCAGGTTCTAGATCAATGTGAGTAGTAACATCTTGTTGAGTTTGATTCCCATTATTTATAATTTCAATCCGACGTTGTGGTCCATAAGTTAACTTTGGATCATCAGATTGATGACTTCCGTCTTGATTGACATGGTCGCGATAAATATTGTCGTCGCCAATAGCAAAGGAAGAATCAAGAGAGTTTCGAGCAGGAGCTTCTACTGGCATATCTATATTTCGGCTTCTAGTAATAGTTTGAATTGATCCATCATAATTTGCTTTATCGCCATCTGTATTAGTTGTTGTGGCTGTTACAGTAGCTGTAAAGGTATTTTGATTAGCGCTAATATTCTTAGTGTAATGACCGTAAAGAAGGATAAATCCTTTATTTAATTCAGATTTTGTACGGTTATACTCAATGATGATAGGTTTTCCGGCAGCTTCTTGGCTGATAGTAATGTCCTTCATTGAACCTAAAGTATTAAACATACCTATATCATCACCGACATTAGAACCAGTAACTATCCCATTGGAACGACTAGGATCAAAGACAAATCCATCTGGGACATCAACTCTGATTGTTCCGGTAAAATTATCACCATCGTTTAGGCCATCATTTGGCATTCCAATTCCTACCATATATGTTTGGTTAGGAAGCAAGTTGTTACTTTGATTATGATCAAATCCGATTGTTACATCGCTAATTACAGGTGCTGGGCCAATTGTATAAGTGATATCGCCTACCTGTTGATTATTACGAGCTACTGTTAATTTGAATACTTGACCAGGTTCTAATAGAGCCCAGTCACGCAACTGTGGTAATAAATTGATATTAAATGAAATGTTTCCGTTAACATTTTTAATATGATAAATAAAAGTAGTATTAAATAGTGGCTTGCTCGAAATGAAAGCGGGATCATTTATAGGCGTTAATTTAGTTTCTGCAGAGAAAAGGTCTCCACTAGCATTGTTTGTAGCTGTAAAAATGTAAGGCACTTCAATTGTGAAAGTGTCCCCGCTAGTAGCATCAGTAGTAACATGAACTACGCGTTGACCTTGAGCTTGACCGTGTGAAAGTGTCACTTGATTAGTATCACCATCACTAATTGTAATATTAGTATTACTTGGATTGGCTTGTAATTTTGCTTGAACCTTACTATTTAAATTATTAGTTTGTGTTGTAGTATTATTAGTTGAACTATTTTGGGTAGTATCAGTGCTACTCAAATTATTAGTTACGCTGTTGCTCGATTCACTAGTGGAAGTGGTGGGTACAGTTGAATTTGTAACTGTTTCAGCATCACTTAAAGTAGGGGTGGTCTGAACTGTATCTTTTGAAGTATCAACAGGAGCCGAAGTAGCATTAGTTAAACTAACTTTGTTGTTAGTCGTATGATCAGTTGTATTATTAGCGGCTACTGTAGTAGAGTTTGTGCCTGTATCAACTTCACTAGTTGTATCAGCTAAGGCTTGGGGTGTAAAGAAAAAGACAGTCCCAAGAGCAACTGAAACAAGTCCGACTTTAAGTCTTCTAAGTGCATAGCGAGGTGCATGTGGAGTATTAGCAATTTGCTTGCCATAATGATTGTTTTTGCTAAGCATAGTCAATCTTTCCTTTCTAAAAGTATTAAGAAATGCTCAAGGTTGAATAAGATTCAAAAATCTAGAGATTGTCAGAAATAAGATTTAATTAACACATTTTTGAGTAGCTAGAAAACGTAATAAGTATAAAAATATAAGGTTAAATTTGACTTCTAGTTATGTGAATAATGTAACTTGACGTCTTTGCGACAAATTACGATAATTTCATTCAATTTCTATACATTCCTACCCCTTTAGAATATAGTAAAATAAATATTTTTTCAAACATTTTTTTAAATAAATTTAACAAAAAGTTCATTTTTTCTTCACGTTTTTTCGAGGAGATAAAACTAAATAATAGAGAAGATAATTTCTTGAAATAGTTGTTATAAGTAGCATTGACACACTTGAGAATCTGATGTTGTTGTTTTTAAACTAAATGGAATTAATGGCGATTAATGAGATTTGTAAAAAACAGTGTTATTTTAACTATAATTATGAACTTAACATTTAATCAACATTAAGTTATTTTTTGTCGATAAAATTTTCGAAATGTATTGTAAAAGTGTGCCATATGAGATATGATTAAATTATAATAGAAAACGTTTACAAAAAATATTTTTTAAGTTTTTTGTTATGCTTTATTTTGTATTTTTGATCGATTGATATAAGTGACTTATTTAACAAAATCGGAGAAAAAATAAAATAAATTCAAAGATAGTATTGATTTATTGTGTATATGATGTTATTTTATAAGTGTAATATTTGTGAATTAATTCACGATAACATAATTATATTTGTATCGTTTATTAATGGTTAAATATTAACTTATAGTTTATTTAGCTATAGTAGGAGGCTAAAGTAATGGTTAACAAGACAAACAACAAAGAAGAAGATGCTCGTGTATACACTGATGGTTTAGTAGAAAAAGCATTAAAAGCTGAACAAGAATATTCTACTTTCTCACAAGAACAAGTAGATAAGATTGTTGCAGCTGCTGCTTTGGCTGGCTCAGAGGCTGCTTTGATTTTAGCTCATGAAGCAGTAGATGAAACTGGACGTGGAGTTGTAGAAGATAAAGATACAAAAAATCGTTTTGCAACTGAAAACGTTTATAATGCTATTAAGAATGATAAAACAGTTGGTGTAATTGAAGAAGATAAGATTAAAGGCGAAGTAAAAATTGCAGCTCCACTTGGTGTTTTAGCAGGTATTGTACCTACAACAAACCCAACATCAACAGCAATGTTTAAGTCATTATTAGCATTGAAGACTAGAAACGCAATTGTATTCGCTTTCCACCCACAAGCTCAAAAGAGTTCAGCACATGCTGCAAAGATCGTTTATGATGCAGCTGTAAAAGCTGGTGCTCCAAAGAACATTATTCAATGGATTGAAGAACCAAGTCTAGAAAAGACAACAGCTCTTATTCAAAATCCAAAGATTGCTTCTATTTTGGCTACTGGTGGTCCAGGAATGGTTAATGCAGCTTTGAAGTCTGGTAATCCATCAATGGGTGTAGGTGCTGGTAATGGTGCTATCTACGTTGATCATACAGCACACCTTGACAGAGCTGTTGAAGATTTACTTCTATCTAAGAGATTTGATAACGGTATGATTTGTGCTACTGAAAACTCTGCAGTTGTTGAAGCTCCTATCTATGATGAATGGCTAAAGAAGATGGAAGAAAAAGGAGCATACGTTGTTCCTAAGAAAGACTATAAGAAGATTGAAGATTTCGTATTCAATGATAGACATGGTGTAAATGGTCCAGTTGCTGGTAAGCCAGCTCGCTGGATTGCTGAACAAGCTGGTGTAGAACTTCCAGAAGGTAAAGATGTAATGTTATTTGAACTTTCTGCTAAGAACATCGGTGAAAAGCTATCATCTGAAAAACTTTCTCCATTATTGTCAGTATATAAAGCAAAAGATCGTGAAGATGGTATTAAGACCGTTGCTGCATTATTAGATTATCAAGGTGCAGGCCATAATGCTGCTATCCAAATTGGTTCTCAATCCGATCCATTTGTAAAAGAATTTGGTGATAGAACTAAAGCAGCTCGTATCTTGGTAAATCAACCTGATTCCATTGGTGGTATTGGTGATATTTACACAGATGGCTTACGTGCAAGTTTGACACTTGGAACAGGATCATGGGGGAAGAATTCATTGTCACATAATTTATCAACATCAGACCTATTAAATGTTAAGACAGTTGCTAAGAGACGTAACAGACCTCAATGGGTTCGTTTACCAGAAAAGATCTACTACGAAAAGAATGCTATCAGCTATCTACAAGATGAAACTGAAGATATCAACCGTGCATTCATCGTAGCTGACCCAGGAATGGTTAAGTTTGGATTTGTAGACAAAGTTTACGATCAATTAGCAGCAAGAGAAAATGAAGTTAAGACAGCTCTTTATGGAACTGTAAGACCTGACCCAATGTTAGGACAAACAATTGAAATTGCTCAACAAATGGCACAATTTGAACCAGATACAGTTATTGCTATTGGTGGTGGTTCCGCATTGGATGCTACAAAGATTGCTCGTTACATCTACGAATACTCCTTAGATCAAGAACCAGGATTCTTAGATAGCTACGAAAAAGTTAGTGAAGTATTTAAAGAATTACAACAAAAATTCGTTGATATCCGTAAGAGAATTGTTAAGTTCCATCATGCTAAGAAGACAAGAATGTTTGCAATTCCAACAACATCTGGTACAGGTTCTGAAGTAACACCATATGCTGTTATTACAGATGACAATACACATGTTAAGTACCCATTAACAGACTACGAATTGACACCACAAGTATCAATCGTAGACCCAGAATTTGTTATGACTGTTCCTAAGAGAACTGTAGCATTATCTGGATTGGATAGTTTATCACATGCTCTTGAATCATATGTATCAGTTATGGCATCTGACTTCACACGTCCATGGTCAATGCAAGCTATCAAGTTAGTATTTGAAAACTTGGAAGCTTCATACAACTACGATCCAAAACATCCTACATTGGAAGGTGAAAAGGCTCGTGAAAACATGCACTATGCTGCAACATTAGCAGGTATGGCATTTGCTAATGCATTCTTAGGTATCAACCACTCAATCGCTCATAAGACTGGTGGGGAATTTGGATTACCACATGGTTTGGTAATTTCCATCGCTATGCAACATGTAATTAAATTTAACGGTGCTTCTGGTCGTGTAAAGCGTACACCATTCCCACGTTATGAAGTATATCGTGCTCAAAAAGATTATGCAGATATTGCTCGTGCATTAGGCTTGAAAGGCAACTCAGATGCTGAATTAGTAGATGCATTATGCAACAAGATTAACGATTTAATGAAGAAGTTAGACGTTGAACCTAAGTTATCTGCAAATGGTGTAACTAAAGAACAATTTGAAAAAGCTCTTGATAAGATGGTTGATCGTGTTTACGATGATCAATGCACAACTGCAAATCCTCGTCAACCATACTTGGAAGAAATTCGTCAATTGTTGATCGATCAATTCTAATTATTTAGTAAATTGTAATTACCATTAATATCAATTGGGATATCTTATAACTATATGGTTGTAAGATATCCTTTTTATATTTTAAATAATTGAGGTGAGAAATCATGAATCGAATTACAGAAATGTTAGGAATTAAATATCCAATTATTCAAGGAGCGATGCAAGATGTAGCTAAAGCCGGATTGGTGGCAGCTGTTTCTAATGCTGGCGGGCTAGGCGTGTTAGCTTCAGGTCAAGATACACCTGAACAGGTACGCGAAGAAATTCGAAAGGTAAAAGAATTAACTGATAAGCCATTTGCTGTTAACTTGATATTTTTAAATAAGAAAGTTCCAGAAATCGTTGATGTTGTCATTGAAGAAGGAGTAAAAATTGTAACAACTGGTGCTGGTACACCTAAATTGTACATGCCTAAACTAAAGGAAGCAGGAATAAAAGTAATGCCTGTAATTCCAAACGTAAAAATTGCTAAAAAGATGGAAGAGCTAGGTGTAGATGCTGTTATTGCTGAAGGTATGGAGAGTGGAGGTCATATTGGAACTATGACATCACAAACACTCTGGCCTCAAGTTGTTGACGCTGTAAAAATTCCGGTTATTGCAGCTGGGGGGATTGCTGATAATCGTGGGGTGAAGGCAGTAATGGCGATGGGAGCTGAAGGTGTACAATGTGGTACAATTTTCTCGATTTCTAAGGAAAGTCCCGTTGGTGATAATTGGAAGAAAACGATTATTGAATCAAAGGACACTTCTATTGGTGTAATTGGTACAAAAATGGAAGTAGCCAGTCGAACGGTTGTAAATAAGAAAGCTAAAGAGCTATATGAGTTGGAAGACAAAATGACTGATAAGTTAAAATTCAATCAATTGTTAGATGAGGCATATCAGAAAGCTGTTTATCAAGATGATGTAGAAAATGGAATAATATTTGCTGGTTCAGTTGCTGGAATGATTCATGAGAGTAAAAGTGCTGCGGAAATTATTTCTGATTTAATGAAGGAATAGTAAAAAAATAATACTGAAGCTAAAAACACGCTAAGGAGAAAAATTTTTATCCTTAGCGTGTTTTTGTAAAGATTATTTATTTTCTTCAGGAATTACATCAGAGACAGATTGACGATCGTTTCTAATGAATAGAATTAGTACAATAGCGATAATCACGACTATGGCTCCAAATAGAGGTGTATATATAACTGATAAAGTATCAGTCACACTGGAACCGATAAATGATCCTAGTGTTATACCGATATTAAAAGCTGCAATATTTAAAGCAGAAGCCAGAGTAATATCATTAGGTACATATTTTTCAGCTAATTGAACTACATATAATTGCAAGCCTGGAACGTTCATAAAGGCGAATAGACCAAGTAATATACTTGCTAGTAAGGTTAGTATCCCATTATTAGCTAAAACTGCAACAAAAAGGAAAAGTAAGGTAGTCATTAACAACTCAAACATCTTTATTAAAGAATTAAGAGGGTTAGTATTAGCAAAACGTCCTCCTAAAGTATTGCCAATAGCGACCATTACTCCGTAAATAACTAAAATAATAACAATGGCGTTTGCTGAAAAGCCTACTCCTTCTAATAATGGAGAAAGATAAGTATATGCTGCAAAAGTTCCTCCATAGCCAAAAGCAGTAATCAGGAATGATAGAACTAAAGGTTTGTTAGTAAAGATACGAATAAAACCATGCAAATCTACTTTTCCAGGAATTGGTAAAGATTTAGGAATTAGAAAATAATCAGCAATTAAACCAATAAGTCCCACGGTAGCGATGAAGATAAAAGACATATTCCAAGAAGTTTGTTGACCAATAAAAGTACCCAAAGGAACACCTGTAACAGTTGCAACAGTTAGTCCGGTAAACATAATTGCAATAGCACTAGCACGACGAGATGGTTCAACTACATCAGCAGCTATAACTGTTGAAATTGACATGAATATTCCATGAGCTAAAGCGGCTAAAATTCTACCCAATAGTAAAATAGCAAAAAACGGAGCAAAAGCTGCAAGTAAATTACCTATTATAAATAAAGTCATGATTCCTAGCATTAAGGAATGACGACTCCATTTACCAGTTAAAATCGTTAACAAAGGTGCGCCAATAGTTACGCCTAAAGCATACAATGAAACAGTTAGTCCAGCTTGAGATAAACTAATATTGAAACTTTTAACGATCATTGGAAGTAATCCAACGCTAATAAATTCAGTAGAACCTATTGCAAAAGCATTAATAGCCAGTGCAAATAATGTTAAACGAGGTGAAATTTTATTCATCTTAAAAATTCTTTCCTTTCATATATTAAGTTGATGAAGATAATATATACTATTTAGTTACTTTTTGTAAGTACGAACTTTAAAGTAACATAGGCACTTTTTAGTAACTTTTGTATAAGTTAGAGAAAATAGGAAAGAAAAAATAATAATATCGTATTAAAGGATATAAGATGATAAAAAATATTATTTAAAATAATTACCTACTATATATTGATTATAAAACGGGCGCAAACCTCTGATTTTAATCAGGAGTCAAGCCTGCTAAACTAACTTAGCTATTTTTTACCATAGTAACCTTTAAGTTGTCTTCTCATAGCTTCCGTATATTGAGATTCAATATATCTTTCTACAACTTCTTTACTCATATCGCCTAAAGTTCCCATATAATAGCTAGGCGACCATAAATGTCCACCCCATAATAATTTTTTAGTTTCAGGATATTGTTTGAACCATATTCTAGCTGACGCTCCTTTAAGATTTTTAACAATATTAGATGGAGCGTATTTAGGCTTAAAAGAAATTAACATATGTACATGGTCTGGCATAACCTCTAACTGACTAACAGTTACTTCTGAAATAGTTGCTTGTCGTTGTAAAATAGCTTTCATAGTGTCCACTTTCTCTTGAGTGTCAAATATTTTTCTTCGGTATTTAGTAACGAAAACTAAATAAAAATTGAAGTTATAAACGTACCCCTCTTCATGTATAATCATTTACATACCACCCTTTCAATGCTATTATAATTATAACATATATTTCTCGAAAGGAGGTTACATGAATGGTTAAAAAGAAGAGTAATAAATTTGGATATACAAGACAATATCATATTTCTTTAAGTTATCAACAAATAGAATTGTACGAAAAAGCAATAAAAACACAAAATGAGTTATATCAATTTGCATTGAAGTACTTATATAAGACCTATGGTCGTAAACATATTGGAAGACCGTTGCCTTTTGGACAAGGAATAAACTACCTTAATAATAAAATTAAGGCAATGTTTATTAAAGAAAAATACGACTTAAAACGTTGGAATGCTAAGAAACTAGGATTATCTTCTCACGCTGCCGATGAGTTTTTGAAAACAATCTTTACTAATTTTTCTCAATATCGTAAGAGATTAGAACAAGCAGGGCAAATGTCAGATGTTGAAAAATATAATCTCAGAATGAATATTACTAAAGATAAAAATGGGAAACACAAAAATCCTAAACATCGTTCATGGTATCGTAAAGGTTCAATGAATTTTCTACGGAATAATAAAACATTTAGGACAATTACTTCACAAAAATTACCTAATGGCAATACAAAATTGGTTTCGCCACACCATTTAAATGTAGCCGATTTTGGAGAAATAATAGTATTTGAGAATTTAAAGAATATTAATTTTGAAGAGATAGCTTTAACTAAGATTAAAAGATTACCAGATAACACATTTAGACTACAAATAACTTTTGCTCGTGAAAAAAAACGTATTTTTCAAAATAAAGTTGTTGGCGCAGATTGGAACATGTTTAACAATGAAGTATTTAGAACTTCTGAAAATAAAATAATAGCAATACCTAAGGACATTGTGAAAAAAGCTAATGACTTAGAAGCAGAAAAAGATAAATTTAAATCTTTAAGAGATAGTGAATACAACAAGCGTGGTAAAACTGCTTTATGGCAAAAATATCAACGTAAACAAGCAAAATTAAGTGCTAAAAGAGCTAATATTTTAACTGAAAAATATAGAGAATTAGCACATAAATTAGTCGATGACTTCGATACTATCATCATTGAAAAAATAGATGCTTTTGAGATGAGAAAACGTAGTTTGTCAATGAATAAAGCACAAAATACAGGTAAGAATAAGCGATTAGCTTTAATCAAACCTTATGAATTATCAAAGATTGTAGAGTCGTTAGTAAACAAGCAAAATAAAACTCTTATTAAAGTAGACCCTTATAAAACTAGCCAAGTAGAATATGGGACTGAATATGAAGAAAAGCACGAGTTAAGAGAGACTAATAAAGATGGTAAACGCATATATGTTTCAGCATATACTGGTAAAGAAGTAGATAGAGATTATAACGCAGCCTTAAACATTAAGGAATGGGGATTACACCCAGAAAAACATATAAAATTAAGAGATTATCCTAAATTAAAAGCAAGTAACTTGGTGGAAATAATTTAAAAAAACGAAGTTTTTTAGAAAACGGAAACAAATCCTACCGAACTAATAGCACAAAATTATGCGTATCACCCTGAGCGAGTCAAAATGGGTGCGATGATTAGTGAATATTATATATTTAGTATAAGTGGCGGTATTTCCAGTCATTATAACTAGGTTCGGAGCGTGTATCGCTTTTTAATGTACACGTAATGTAATCGCGTGACGCGATTCCTGCGATTTTAATCGCGGGTAGTTCAAGATGAGGTGTGATTTGTTATGTTCTTACAAAAGAAAAAGACTAAACTTTACGAAACAGAAGTTATAGAAATTGGTGAAGAAGCTAAGAATTTCAAGGAAATCAAGATGGTTATCTTATTTGGCGAAGGTGCTCCAGATGCGCTTAGACCATCTTGCTACATCATTAAAGTGAACGAATTATCTGGCGAAATAAAGGCAGGCATGACTTTACAAATTGATGATGAAAAATATAAAATAACAGCAGTAGGTAACGAAGTTCAAACTAACTTGAAGAACTTAGGTCATATAGCTATTAACTTCACAGGGGATAAAACTGCTACATTACCAGGATCAATGTATGTAGAAGAAAAGGAATATCCTGAAATTAATGAAGGTACAAAAATTGCTATTATAAAATAAATTAGGGAAGCATAGGGAGCGTTGAGGTTTCTCTATGCTTTTCTAGCATGAAAGGACAAAATAGATATGGAATTTTTATTAGATACAGTTGATTTGAAAAAGATTAAATATTACTGTGATAAATTAAATGTTAAAGGAGTAACTTCTAATCCAACGATTCTAAAAAAAGATGGAGTAGGCGATGATTTATTCGCACATCTTAAAAAAATAAAGGAAATTATTGGAGATGAAAGAGAACTCCACGTACAAGTTGTAGCACCTTCTGTATCTGGAATGATAGATGAAGCTCACAAAATTGTAGATGAAGTAGGCAAGGATGTATATATCAAAGTTCCAACTACTTTAGATGGGTTAGAAGTCATGAAAAAGCTAAAGGCTGAAGGAATTAGAGTAACAGCAACTGCAATTTATACCGAATTTCAAGGCTATCAAGCAATTAACGTTGGTGCTGACTATTTGGCTCCTTACTATAATAGAATGTTAAATCAAAATATTGATTCAGCTGAGGTTATTAGAAATCTAGCTAAAAGAATTAACTTAGATAATAGCAATACTAAAATTTTAGCTGCAAGTTTCCATAATGTAGCACAAGTAAATGAAGCTTTAAGCAATGGTGCTCAAGCTGTAACAGTTGGTCCTGATATTGTAGCATCTGCTTTTAAAATGCCATCTATTTCTCAAGCTGTGGCAGATTTTAGAAATGACTGGGAAAGCATATATGGTGATAAAAATATAAATAACTTATAATAAGTATAATAAAAAACCTCTGAGATAGATTCTCAGAGGTTTTTATTAGGATTAAACTAATTAGTTTACACGTGTTGAAGCATCGCCAGTTTCCAATACTTCCAAAGTAGCATTTAAACCACCTTCAACTAAGTTTCTAACAGCTTCATCAGTGTAGTATGCTACGTGTGGTGAGTAGATAATCTTATCAGATTCAAGTACTTTCTTGAGTGTTTCGTCTTCAATATCTTTTCCAGTTAGGTCAATAGGAACTAATGGACCTTCATGTTCGTAAACGTCAAGACCAGCTCCAGCCAAAAGGCCATCATCTAAAGCTTTCAATAAATCTTCTGTATCAATTAAAGCACCACGAGCCATGTTAACTAATACAGCGTCAGATTTGAATTTCTTGAACATTTCGTAGTTAAACATGTGATGGTTTTCCTTGAAAGCAGGCATATGTAAAGAAATAATGTCTGCATCACGGATAGCATCTTCTACGGAATCACGATATTCCAAGATACCGTCTAATTTGTCACTAGGATATAGATCATATCCGACAACTTTAGCACCAAAACCATGGAAGATTTTAGCTACATGGTAACCAATACGGCCAGTTCCGATAACAGCAACTGTCATGTCACCGATAACACGACCTCTGATTTCAGGTTCCCATGAGAAATTATGTTCCTTAACACGTTTTTCAATTAGTGGGAATTTACGTACTAAGTTCAATGCTGTAGTTACAGTATATTCAGCAATTGATTCTGGGGAGTAGCTAGGCACATTAGTAATAATAATGCCATTTTCTTTAGCAGCATCTAAATTGTACATATCATAACCAGCACTACGTTGTGCGATTTGTTTGATACCAAATTCTTTTAATTTAGGATATAAATCATCAGTAACTTCCGCTACTTGCATTAAAGTTAGACCGTCAAAACCCTTAACTTCATCGATAGTATCAGATGTAAGGATGTCACTAGTCATATCAATTTTAACGTTGTGTTCTTTTGCCCAGTTTTCAGCCATTGGACGTTCTTCATCACGAACACCAAACATTTTGATTGAAACCATTAAAAATTCCTCCTCATATAAATGATAACCTTTACAATATATATTATATCATCATTATAACAGAATACTTAAATATAAGTGTTAAATTTAATTAATTTTTTACGTTTTTTTCTAATAAAAGAAACTAAAGAAAAATATATTTACATTGCTCACAATATCACTTATAATAGTGTGTATATTTTACATAAAGAAGGTGACGAATTTGGAAACAACAAAGATTACACCCAAAGTTTTCATTGATCGTGTTTTAGGCGGTACTGCCATCGGGATTATAGTTGGTTTAATTCCTAATGCTGTTCTTGCCGCTATCCTCAAGATGTTCGGCACTAATCCTTTTGCCGTACATTTAGGACAAGCAGCAATTATTTTCCAATTAGGAACACCTTTAATTATTGGTACATTGATTGCTCAAAAGTTTGGCTTTGATGGCATGAAGATGACCGTAGTTGGTGGAGCCGCATTTGTAGGTTCTGGCGTAATTAAATACTTCCCAGCGTTGAATAAAACAGGTGCCTATGTAGGTGCTGGAACAGGGGATATTATTAATACCATGTTAACAGCATCGATTGCAGTTGGATTAATTCTGTTGATAGGCGATAAATTTGGATCAGTAGCAATTGTTTTAACACCAATTGTAGTAGGAACAGGTGCTGGCTTAATTGGATTCTATATGTATCCATATGTTACAGCGATAACTTCCGCAATTGGTAATGTGATTAACACATTTACAGAATTACAACCAGTTTTAATGTGTATTTTAATTGCCTGCTCTTTTGCAGTGTTAATTATCTCTCCAATTTCAACAGTAGCGATTGCAATGGCTATCCAAGTTGACGGCTTAGCTGCTGGTGCTGCTACAATGGGAGTTGCTGCAACAACACTTGTACTTGTAGTAAACTCATGGAAAGTTAACAAGCCAGGGGTAACAATCGCGATTGCCTTAGGTGCGATGAAGATGATGATGCCTAACTTATTTAGACGTCCAATTATCTTAGTACCATGTTTCTTTACAGCAATAATTTCTGCAGTTCCTGTAGCTTTGATGTCAATTTCTGGTTCTCCTGCTTCCGGTGGTTTTGGTTTAGTAGGTTTAGTAGGACCATTAGCATCAATTGAAAAAGGCTTAGGCGTTGTCGCAGCATTGCTAGCATGGTTAGTTATTCCAGTTATTGCGTCACTTGTCGGTCAATTCTTATTTGAAAAAGTATTTAAGTTATATGACCGCAAAGATGTTTTTGAATTTTTAGGTTAGAAAATATTAGAATTGAATAATTGATGAAGACACTAGAGAAATCTGGTGTCTTTTTTATTTTTGATAATCATCCCGTTTTTATAGTAATTAAAAAAAATTACAAAAAAGTATTGTAAATAATATCTCACGGTGATATTATAAATTTGTAAGTTGATATGTAATTAAAAAAAATTACTAAAAGGAGTGAAGAATATGAAATTAAAAGAACTGATAAAAATTGAAAGTGGAGTGAATACCGTTCGCTTAAAAGATAATGAGTATGAACTATATACACTTGAAGATGTGAATTATGACTTAGGTCATGGAGAGGATTATAAGCATGAAGTGAGTTATAGAAAAAATATTGTAGCAAGAGGAGATATTGTAACCAATACAGTAGGAAATATGACTAGTATTGTACATACTAAAAATTCTGGTAAATTGCTTAATCAAATTTTTATGAAGTTAAGTATTAATAATAAAGAAATATTAGATCCATGGTATTTATGCTACTTATTAAATGAATCGGAATATATCAAATATCAAGAAGCAAGTATTATGGATGGATCAGTCATTAAAAAGTTGACTAAAGTAAATCTTGAAAATTTAGAGGTTAATTTACCAACTATTGATGAACAAAGAAAAATAGGTGAAGCATATAAAGAGACTTTAAGAAAATATACTTTAATAACTGAGAAAGCAGAATTAGAAAAGAATTTGTATTTACAAATGTTAGGGGAAAAAGATCTTAATAATAGGAGTGTAGTTGAAAATGGATAAAGAATTGGAAAAGAGATTATCAGTTAACGATTTTGAAATAAGTAACGAAGAATATATGATTAAAATAGCTTTCTATCTAGAAATTTCTAAAAAGGCATTGAGAGCCTTTAATGCTACGGAAGATATTTTAGAAGTTCAAAAACAATATGAGATAAGTGATGGTACAGATAAAAATACACAATTAGTGATTGATTCTAAAGATACATACTATCATCATTATCTATTATATAAGGATAGAAAATTTAAATATGAAGATCTTATAAAATCACTTTATAATATAGAAAAGAAAAATCCTATTTTAAAAAATATGTTTAAGGATATTACGAGAAGTAATATGGCAGGACGTGTAGCTGATTTGACATTCGCTATGATGTATCTGAAAAAGGAGCCAAGTTTTGAAGAACTATTAGACTGGATTGCAAGGAGTTCTGGATCAAGATCAGAATTTAGTATTACACCACTAAGTATCAATAAGTTAATGGTAAAGCTAGCTGGCTCTTTTAAAGGAAATATTACAGTATATGATCCAGCTGTAGGAACAGCAAATTTATTATTAAATGTAGATAGTGAAAATTTCGAAAAGAATAAATATTATGGACAGGATATTAATAAATTTGTGTTAGAAATTGCTAAAATGAATGCTATCTTACAAGATATAAATAGTAAGAACATTGAATTGAGATTAGGTGATTCATTAAATAGTAATTGGAATTTTGGCAAGGCTGATGTTGTGGTAGCTGATATGCCATTAGCGATGAGTTGGAGACCAAGTAAAGACTTAGAACAAGATAATCGCTATAAAAATTATGGAAAACTCCCTAATAAAAATGAATGGCCATTTATTTTAGAAGGTTTAGATAAATTATCAGATGATGGTACGATGATAGCACTATCAGCTCAAGGAATTTTATTTAGAGCTGCTAAAGAATATAAGGTTAGACGAAAACTTTTAGAAGATGGAATGATAAAAGCAGTTATCCTATTACCAGAAAAACTTTATTATGGAACAAGCGTAGCAACCTGTTTATTAGTACTTAAAAAGTCATCTAAAGACAGAGATGTATTCTTCATTAATGCAAGTAAGGAATATCAGAAAGTAAAATCAAATAACGTTTTAACAGATGATAATATTGGAAAGATTGTAGATGCATTTAACAATCAAAAAGAAGTAAAGAATTTCTCTCGTAAAATATCTTTTGAAGAAATACAAAAAAATGATTTTAATTTAACAATGGCTCGCTATATTAATCAATATCAATTTCAAGAAAAGCTAAATCAACAAAAAGAATTTGAAAATTTGACAAAGATTGATAATAAGATAGGCAATGTTGATGAGGAACTAAATAAAATAATGAGGGAACTAGTAACTGACGACAAATTAAAGGAAGTAGAAAAATTAATTAAGTAAAAGTCAATTTTTGAATATTAGACACAGGAGAAATTCTAAAATTTATACAAATAAAGCGATATCAAAGATAATTTTGTATAAATTAGAAAATTGGTCCTGTGTCGAAATCGCAAATTTAGGTTTTACAAGGAAAAAGTTACTGATAAAATAATTATGATAGTCATATAAAGGAGTAAGACAATGGTAGAAAAAACAAAAGAATTAAATATTGAACGTGATTTGTGGCAGGCTGCTGATAAATTACGTGGAAGTATGGATGAATCAGAATATCGTAATGTTGTATTAGGATTAATCTTCTTGAAATATGTATCAGATTCATTTGAAGAAAAAAGAGATGAGATTTTAAACTCTGATTATCCAGAAGAAGTTGAAGAACCAGATGCATATTTAGCTGAAAATATTTTCTGGGTACCTAAAGAAGCTCGTTGGAGTGTAATTCAAAAAGCAGCTAAAACACCACAAGTCGGTGAAATTATTGATAATGCGATGGATGCTATTGAAAAAAATAACAATTCACTCCGTGGGGTATTGAATAAAAATTATGCTTCTCCAGATATAGATAAAACTAGATTAGGTGGTGTAGTTGATTTAGTTTCAAATATTAGTTTAAAAGGTGATGGGAAGTTAGATTTACTAGGTCGAGTTTATGAGTATTTCTTGAATAAATTCGGTTCTGGAAAAACTGGCGGTGAATTCTATACTCCACAATCTATTGTTAAAACTTTAGTAGAAATGATTGAACCATACAAAGGAAGAATTTACGATCCTTGTTGTGGTTCTGGTGGAATGTTTGTTCAATCAGGAAAATTTGTTCAAGAACATCAAGGAAGAATTGGGGACTTATCAATTTATGGGGAAGAATCCAATCCTACTACTTGGAAATTAGCTAAGATGAACTTAGCAATTCGTAGAATAGACAACAATCTTGGACAACATCAAGGTGATACTTTTACTAATGACTTACATAAAGGTGAAAGATTTGATTTTATTTTAGCTAATCCACCATTCAATATTAAAGACTGGAGTGGTGAAAAGCTAAGAGAAGATGCTCGTTGGAAATATGGTGTTCCACCTGTAGGGAATGCAAACTATGCTTGGATCCAACATATTATTAGTAAGCTAACTCCAGATGGAAAAGCAGGATTTGTTCTTGCTAATGGTGCATTGTCTACATCTACTAAGGAAGAATATGCAATTCGTAAAGCAATTATTGAAGATGATAAGATTGATGCCATTGTTGCAATTCCTGACAAAATGTTCTATACAACTGGGATTCCAGCTTCTCTATGGTTTATTGATATGGATAAATCTTCAGATGATGAAAGAAAAAGAAATGGTGAAACCTTATTTATTGATGCTCGTGAATTAGGGGAAATGTTAGACAGAACTCACCGTGGATTCTCTGACGAAGATATAAAGAAAATTGCTGATACTTATCATGCTTATCGTGGTACAAATGATAAAGAATATAAGGATATAGCTGGTTTTTGTAAGGTAGCTAAAATTGAAGACATCGCTAAAAATGACTATGTCCTAACTCCAGGTCGTTATGTAGGTTTAGCTGAAAAAGAAGATGATGGTGAACCATATGAAGTAAAGATGGAAAGATTAACTAGTGAATTAAAAGAACAATTTGAGGAAAGTAATAAATTACAGGCTGAAATTAAAGAAGTTTTAAAGGAGTTAGGGTATGAAATATAAGATTAAAGATGTTGCAAAAATAAATAAAAGAGTTATTAATAAGAAATATAATGGAACAATTAATTATATGGATACTAGCTCAGTTACTGATAATGTTTTTAATGATCCTAAAGTATACTCTTCGATAAAGGAAGCGCCTAGTAGAGCAAGAAGAGTTGCAAATTTAGGAGATACAATAATATCAACGGTTAGACCAAATATGAAACATACAGGATTTATTGATAAAGCTAGATATAAAGATTGTATATATAGTACAGGTTTTGCAATTGTAACACCTTTTGAAGATAGAGTGGATCCATTTTACTTGTATTTGGTTCTTACAAATAATGAAAATACAGAATTGTTACAAAGTATAGGTGAAACATCAACATCCACTTATCCATCAGTTAAACCAAGTGATATTGAAAATCTTGAGCATGATTTTCCAAGTATTAATGAACAAAAAGAAATAAGTACAACAATAAAAATGCTTGAAAATAAAATATACTTAAATAATAAAATAAATACTAATTTACTAAGACAAATTAAACTCATAAGCAATTCATACTTTTCTTATTTTGAAGTCTTTGATGGGAAAATTCCAACTAATTGGAAGTATCTTAAACTTACAGATATAGCTAATTTAGGAACAGGATATTCTTATTCTAGTAAAGATTTACAAAAAAATAATAATATGGCGATGGCAACTATTAAAAACTTTAATAGAAATTTTGGCTTCGATTCTCGAGGTTATAAAGAAATCATTCCAATCAAGCCTATTAAAAAAGAAAAATATGCAAATCTTTTTGATATTTTAGTTGCACATACTGATTTAACCCAGAATGCAGACATCATTGGAAATGCAGAGCCTGTATTGAATACTGGTAATTATGAGCAAATTATTTATTCAATGGATTTAGTAAAAGTTACACCTAAAGATAATAAAATATCTCCATTTCTATTATCTTTAATCTTACAAGGAGATATGTTTAAATCCCATTGTATGAAATATATTAATGGAACTACTGTATTACATTTAAGTAAGCAAGCTTTAAAAGATTTTGAATTACCATTACCTAAAAATATAAGTGATCTAAATGAACTAGATGAATTTGCAACTAAAGCATATAAGACATTATCAAACAATATTATTGAAAATACTGTATTAGAAAAAATAAAATCTACTTTGTTGAATACTCTATTTTAGAATTTTATGCTACTAAATTAGTATTTAGCACAATCAATCAACATTTTAGTGTATAATCTTTAATATAAGATACTGTTTTCACAAAAAAGGAGTGAGATCCATATGCCAAAAGGTTATCTAACAGAAGAAGCAGTAGAAGATTTAGCATTAGATGAACTAGAAAAATTAGGGTATTCAGTATTTAAAAGTGAAAGTTATACATCGCCTAATAAGCATATAGATGCAGCTAGGAATAAAGATCATACAGTTGCTATTTTATTAACTAACTTAGACAAAGCTTTGCGTAGACTTAATCCAGGATATAAGGATGAAATATATAAAGAAGCAGTACGTAATTTTATTAGATTAGCTGATAACCCTAATATGATGATTAATAATCATTATCTTCATAAGTTATTGGTTGAAGGAATAAGAATCAAAACAAGTGTAAACGGAGAAAGTCGTACAGTGACTTTGTATGCAATTGATTTTGATAATGTAGATAATAATGAATTTATTGCTACTAACCAGTTTACATTTGAGGGGCGACATGAACGTAGACCAGATGTAACTCTATTTATTAATGGATTACCACTTGTTACTTTTGAGTTTAAGGATATTTCAAACCCTAATGTAAGTATTCGCGATGCTTATAATCAATTTGAAACATACAAAGAAGAAATTTCAGATTATATGAAATATAACGAGATTCTGATTATTTCTGACGGTATAAATGCTAGGGCTGGTTCAATAACAGCTGGATTTGATCGTTTTATGAGGTGGAGAGCACCTAAAAATGTAACAGATACTGCAGAATTAGAATTAGTTACATTAATCAAATATATGCTCGAACCAAGTGTTTTATTGAATTTGATCGAAAACTTCATTATTTTTGAAACTAATGGAGATTCTACGGTTAAAATACTAGGTGCTTATCATCAATATTACATGGTGAATAAGGCAATAAAAGCTGCTAAAAGAGCAATTAAAAGTTCAGAAGATAAGCGTATAGGGGTAGTATGGCATACTACTGGTTCTGGTAAGAGTTTATCAATGGTATTTTTTGCAAGTATAGCTGCTCGCAAATTGAATAATCCAACTATGTTGGTAATTAATGATCGCAATGATTTAGATGATCAGTTGTTTGATACTTTTTCAGCAGCACATGAGTTCCTACGACAAACACCAGAGCACGTTGAAACTAGAGATGATTTGAGAAATGCAATGGACAAAAATTCAGGTGGGATTGTATTTTCTACGATTCATAAATTCTATCCAGAGTTTGAAAAAGGCGAAAAAGAAATGCCAGTGCTATCTGAAAGAAGTGACATTATTGTTATTGCTGACGAAGCACACCGTACTCAATATGGATTAACAGCTAAACAAACTAAAAATGGTATTAGATATGGTTATGCTAAGTATTTACGTGATGCTTTACCTAATGCTTCTTTCATTGGCTTTACAGGAACACCGATTTCAACGGAAGATAAGTCAACAATCAATGTCTTTGGTAACTATATTGATATTTATGACATTACTCAAGCTGTAGATGATGATGCTACTGTTAGAATTTACTACGAAAGTAATGTTTTCCCACTAAAATTAAAAGAGGGAACAGAAAAAGAGTATCAAAAGTTAATTAAGGAAGCTAATTTAGATGATGATCCTAATTTGGAAGAAAATAAACGCCGAAATCGTGAATTTTCAAGATTAGAAACATTAGCTGGAGCAAAATCAAGATTACAAAGCATTGCTAATCATTTTGTTAATCACTTTGAAAAAAGGCAGAAAGAGACATTTGGTAAATCAATGATTGTTGAAATGTCTAGAAGAAATGCTGTTAATTTATATAATGAGATTATTAAATTGCGTCCAAATTGGGCAAGTGATGATTTAGAAAAAGGCAAGATTAAGATTGTAATGACATCTTCAGCAGCTGATGGACCAGAATTAGCTAAACATCAGACAAGCAAAGCTGATCGTAGAATCTTGCAAAAAAGGATGAAAGATAACAATGATGAACTTCAGATTGTGATCGTTGTTGATATGTGGTTGACTGGATTTGATGTTCCATCTATGAATACAATGTATATTGATAAGCCGATGAAAGGCCATAATTTAATCCAAGCAATTGCACGTGTAAATCGAGTATTTAAAGATAAAGACAGTGGTTTAATTGTAGACTATATTGGAATTGCTGAAAGTTTAAAATCAGCCTTGAATATATATTCAAAGAAAGATCAGAGTCAAGTTGGCATCAACATGAAAAAAGCTATAGCAGTTTTAAAGGAAAAATATGATATTATTACGAATGATTTCTTGTATGGTATAGATTACTCAGACTTTAAGTCAGAAAAAAGTAGTGTACGAATTAGCGTTACTAATCGTGTAGCTAATGAAATTCTTAAACAAAAAGATGATAGTTGGAGAAAATTTATAGATGTAGTTACTGAATTACAAAAAGTATATGCTATAACTGCTACTCAGGAAGAAGCTCAAGTATACGGAGAAGAAATTGCATTTTTCAAGTCTGTAAAAGCTTTAATAGTTAAGTTAAAGAGAAAACCAATTACAGGTGGGGAAAATGGTAAAGATCCTAAAGAAGTTGACTATAGACTTAAGCAATTTATAAATCAATCTGTTATTTCTGAAAAAGACGTTGATATTTATGAACAATTTGGAATAAATAAAGAAAGCATTGAATTAATTTCAGATGAATTCTTGGATGCTATGAAGAAAGAGCCTGAAAAAGATTTAGCAATTGTTGTACTGGAAAATGTTTTAAAAGGTAAAGTAAAAGCAATGTTGAAAGTTAATCAAACTGCATCCAAACAGTTTACTGAAATGTTAAAGAAATCCATTGATGACTACAATAATCGTGGTATAACAAGTGAACTAGTTATTCGTCAACTTATAGAAATTGCTAAAAAAATTAGAGAACAACAAAATAAGGGTGAAGATCTTGGATTAACTCAAGAAGAAGTAGCTTTTTATGATGCTCTAGCTGACCATAAGAAAGCGGTGGAAATGTTAGGTGAAGAAACACTACAACTTATTGCTAAAGAACTAGTAAAAGTCGTGCAAAGAGAAGCTGGAATAGATTGGGAGAAACGAGAAAGTGTCCAAGCTAAGATGCGAAGAGAAGTACGAAGATTACTTAGAAAATACGGCTATCCACCTGATTTTCAAAAACAGGCAGTAGAAACTGTAATAGAGCAAGCAGAATTAATGGCTTCAAATAATGGTTAGAATACGAATCTCTATTTTAGTAATTGCAGTGAAATCGCAAAAATTAACCTAACAGTTTATAGTTTAATGACCTAAGCTTTGTTAGTATATAAGTGTACCGATGAAGCTAGTGGATAAGGTGTGACAAGCCGCCTAGCCATACGTCTCTTAATAACTACTATGACGAAATATACGGATACGTTTATTTTTTCTAATTTCCACTTGGGTAGTGCCAATTGGGAGCAACGAAAAAAAGTTGTGTAGAGAGAAGCAAGGGGACTCATATCTGAAACTAAGACACTTGCCGTCAGGGATTCGCAATATGCCATCTTCAGTTAATTAAGGCTGATTACCTTAGGAACCAAAGAAGAATATCAATTAAGAATTCGTGTCGTGAAGTTGTGGTGACGCAACTATAACTGACGAGTAAGGTTTGAGTAGCCAAAATCGACAATTTTACATTAACTGGAACATTGCACATGTTTGGTGAAAATTGGATAGGAAAAGGTCTATGCCCTGAACTTGAAATGCGGACTAGGTCATGGAAGTTGCTAGCCATGATGTGCTAGTCTGATTCAGTAGTCTAATAAGTCCAGATACAAGAGCATCCCACGTAAGCCAATACGCGTCGGTTTACATAATTTTTAGTCAATGCAAATTTGCGTTGGCTATTTTTGGTATTAAGTGTTAGAAGTATGTATAATTAATTTGAGGTGATTTTATGGAGCCAATGTATATTTCTATAAATTCAGAAAAAACTGGTGCTAATCTAAAAAGTTTATTCAAAAACAATGGGTACAGTGTACGTGATATTCAATCAGTTATGGGATTTGAAAATCCACAATCCATTTATAAATGGTTATCTGGTAGATCACTACCTAGTTTGGATAACTTAGTCATTCTCAGTAAGGTTCTACATACTACAATCGAAGACATCCTCGTTGTTGACGGGGATGTTTTTTTTTTATTCAATTTAACTTGGACTATACATTTAAATGGATAATAATTGAAAGGAAACATAAAAATGCAAGAAGTTATGAGCTATAGAGGTTACAAAGGAACAATAGAGTATTCTTTAGAGGATAATGTTTTATATGGCGAAGTTTTGGGGATTAGAAGTTTATTATCCTATGAAGGAAATACATTACAAGAATTAAAAGATGATTTTGAAGATACAATTGATGATTATTTTGAGTATTGCAAAAATCATAATATGACTCCTGAAAAACCTTACAAGCAGAACATTGTAATTAACTTAGAACCAGATTTGCAAGAAAAATTATATTTATATTCCGAACTTCGTGATGAAGATATTTCTGACAGTATAAATAGAGCGATTAGAAATTTATTCGACAAATAGAATGAGTACTTTTATGGAAAGTGATATGTTATGAAAAAAAGTAGAGTTAATGAGATTAAAATAGAATCTAAAAAAACTTTAGTTGAGCGTAGATTAGATTGGAGGATCCCTTCTTTTAGGATAAATTATTCTATTTTAGAAATGATAGATGATTTAAATGATTCTAAATTGGAACGAGCAAGCAATTTAGCTGAATTAGAGAGTTTATTAAATAAGTAATATTATTTTTGCCAAAAATTAGAAAATGCAAACTTATAATTAAAATTTATTGACAAAAGTATAGTAAGGTTATATGATTTGGTTAAAGAAATGAGAGGAGTGTGAATCACTATGTCAAACTTTATCAATACACAATGCTGTTGTTTGGTAACATGTTGTTCAGTAGGCAACATGGATTTTGGTATGCAGAAAATTAGATTCACACTTCCAAGATTGGATTAAACTGTATATATTTATTATCGGTACCGATGCAGATTAATTTAATCAGTTAGATTATATGAGATAATAATAACTGGACTTGCGATTCTAATTTTTTGGAGTTGCAAGTCCTTTTTGTTTATCTGGAAGGATGGATGATGAACTGTTTATAGATTAAAAACATATCTTACATAAAGGAGAAAATAAAGATGAAAAGAATTAAAGCAATTATTACTGGAATATTTATAAGTTTAACCGCAGTTTTGTTAGTTGCATGTGGTAAATCAACTAGTGAAAATTCTAAGCAAGTTTTAAATTTAAGTACAACTGGACCATTGGATACCATTGATATTTCTAAGTCTACCGGTTATGGTCAAACTGGGAATGTTTTTGAAAGTTTTTATCGTTTAGGTAAAGATGGTAAGGTAACTCCTGGATTAGCTAAAAGTGGCCAAGTTTCACAAGATGGCAAAACATAGACTTTTACTTTGAGAGATGCTAAGTGGAGTAATGGAGATAAGATTACTGCTCAAGATTTTGTATATTCTTGGAAAAGAACAATTGATCCTAAGACAGCTTCACCATATGCTTATTTATTCTATGATGTAAAGAATGCTCAAGCTATCAATGAAGGTAAAATGTCAGCTGATAAGTTAGGTATAAAGGCTGAAGGTGATAATAAGGTTGTTATTACATTAGATAGACCTATATCATATTTTAAAGTCTTAATGACATATCCATTATTTGGACCACAGAGTGAAAAAGTGGTACAAAAGTATGGTAAAAAATATGGAACTAATTCTAAATACATGGTGTACTCAGGACCATTTAAAGTTAAAGACTGGAATGGTACTTCGGATAAATGGTCATTTGTAAAGAATAATCAATATTGGGATAAAAAAGTAGTAAAACTACAAAAGATTAACTATCAAGTAGTTAAAAATACCAATACAGGTTATCAATTATTCCAACAAGGTAAGTTAGATTTAACACCATTATCTAGTGAACAAGTTAAGAATCTACATAACAAGCCAGAATTCAAGCAATACTCTTATTCTTACGTTGCATATTTAGACTATAACTTTAATGATTCTAATGAAATAAATCGTAAGGCACTAAATAATAAAAATATTAGATTAGCTCTATCATTAGCGATCGACAGAAAGACACTTACAAAGAAAGTTTTCGGCGATGGATCTAATGTACCAACAGGTTTTGTAGCATCTGATTTAGCTACTAATCCGAAAACAGGTAAAGATTTTGCTGCAGAACAAAAAGTAGATAATACAGTTGACTATAATGAAAAATTAGCTAAAGAATATTGGAAGAAAGGATTACAAGAAATTGGTGAAAAGAATTTGAATTTCACAATTCTAGCTTCCAATGAAATGGCTAATAATGATGCTTTAACTCAATATCTACAATCACAATATACAAAGGTATTGCCAGGAATTAAGGTTTCCGTACAAAATATTCCTGGAAATAGCGCATTATCTAAAGCTCGTAAAGGTAACTATGACATTTATGTATCTGGTTGGGGTGGAGACTTTAAAGATCCAATCACTTTCATGCAAATTCCAGTTACAGGAACTTCATACAATTATGGAAAGTATTCTAATAAAGAGTACGATGCTTTAATTGAAAAAGCACAAAATGAAGACGCCAATGATGCTAATAAGCGTTGGGAAGATTTAGTTAAGGCTGCTCGAATCTTTAATGCTGATCAAGGGGTAACACCTCTATATCAACAAACAACATCTTATATGCAAAATACCAAAGTAAAGGGTATTATTCAAAATACTGCAGGTACACAATGGAACTACAAATACGCTTATATTAAATAGGTAAGAACTCGTCTAGAATGATTTCTAGGCGAGTTTTTAAGTTGTGCTAAATAATTTGCATAAGAGTATTGATTATGTTGTATGTAAGCGTTATTCTATATTTGTAAACTTATTATAAAGATTATTACTTAATTACAAATAAATTTAAGGATATATATTGTAAAAATACTTAAATCTAATCGTTATGTTGAGTAATTTGTCTTATAATTATTATTGATAAGAAAATTCCAGGAAAGGTAACTATTTTATAGTGGTGATTTAAATGTCAGTATTAGAAGTTAAAGATTTACATGTAACTGTTGAAGGAAAGGAAATTTTGAAGGGCGTTAATTTGAAGATGTCAACTGGTGAGATTCATGCAATCATGGGTCCAAACGGTACCGGAAAATCCACACTTTCTTCAACTATTATGGGCGATCCTGCTTATAAGATTACTAAAGGGGATATTTTATTAAATGGTAAAAGCATTATTGATTTACCGGTTGATGAACGTGCTAGAATGGGACTATTTTTGGCAATGCAATATCCACAAGAAATTCCAGGAGTAACTAACGCGGAATTTGTTAAGAGTGCAATTAATGCTCGTCGTCCTAAAGATGATCCAATTCCTTTAATGGACTTCATCAAACGTTTGGATGAAACTTTAGAAACATTGGATATGTCTGAAGAAATGGCTGATAGATATTTGAATGAGGGCTTTTCTGGTGGTGAAAAGAAACGTAATGAAATTATGCAAATGATGATGATCAGACCTGAATTCGCAATTTTAGATGAAATCGACTCTGGACTAGATATTGATGCTCTTAAGGTTGTTTCTCGTGGGGTTAACCAAATGCGTGGCGATAATTTTGGATCCTTGATCATTACTCACTATCAAAGACTTTTAAACTATATTATTCCAGATTATGTACATGTTATGATGGACGGTCGTCTTGTTAAAACTGGTGGTCCAGATTTGGCAATTCGTTTGGAAAAAGAAGGATATGCAAAACTTCGTGATGAACTTGGTTTAGATATTAAATTAGTTGATGAAAATGCTTAGGGGGCTTGTACAATGAAACAACTATCCATAGATGAATTAATTGAACTTCGAAAAGAGCCCGAATGGTTTAAAGCTAAGCGAAATGAAGCTAAGCAACTAATTGAAACTACTAAATTACCTAGTTTCCAAAAAATTAAATATCATGATTGGAATATAAATGTTGATGGAACAACCGTAATTGATAATCAACCTGAATTTGATACCAATGCTGACGTTTATCAATATGCAAGTGACAAAGCACAAGTTAAACTACCACAAGAATTTCTTGATAAGGGAGTAATTGTTGAAGATTTTGAAGATGCTTTGGTTAACCATGAAGGTATTATGAAGAAATACTTTATGGAAAAAGGACTAAAAATGGACGATAATCGTCTATTAGCAGAACATGTAGCAAATCTTCAAAGTGGTGTTTTAGTCTATGTACCTAAAAATGTAGATTTAGAAACACCATTAACTTGTGAATATATCCAAAATTCACGAGTTGAAGGAGATTATGTTCATCATGTATTAATTGTTACTGAAGCAAATAGTTCACTATCTTATGTAGAACGTTTAAAAACAGATGGTGATAAGAGTAATACAGCTAATATTGTAGTTGAAGTTATTGCTGGTGATGGAAGTCGAATTCACTTTGCTAGTGTAGATAATTTAAGTAAGAACACAACTGCTTATATGAATCGTCGTGGATACTTACAAAGGGATTCCAAGATCGACTGGGCAATGGGAATGATGAATTCCGGTCTAACAATCGGTGATTTTGATTCTGATTTAGTTGGCGATGGCTCTCATGCTGAATTAAAAGTCGTAGGTATTTCAACAAGTGATCAAATTCAAGGAATTGATACACGAGTTACAAACATTGGAAAGAATACGATCGGTCATATCTTACAACATGGTGTTGCTTTAGATGCATCCGAACTAACTTTCAACGGTATTGGACATGTAATGAAGAGAAGTAAGGGCTCTGATGCACAACAAGAAAGTCGTATTTTAATGTTATCTCCACAAGCTAGAGGGGATGCTAATCCAATCTTACTAATTGATGATAATGATGTTACTGCAGGACATGCAGCAAGTATTGGTCGTGTAAATCCTGAGCAATTATATTACTTAATGAGTCGTGGCTTACAAAAACGTTTAGCTGAAAAATTAGTAATTAGAGGTTTCTTAGCTCCTGTTTTAGATGAAATACCTTTGAAAGAAATTTGCAATGAGTTTAGTGAATTGATTGAAAGAAAGGTAAGTTATGATGAAGAAAACTAGTGATTTAAGAAAAGATTTTCCTCTTTTAGAAACTAAAATGAACGATCAGCCTTTAACTTACTTAGATAGTGCAGCTACTTCGCAAAAGCCTAAGCAAGTAATTGACGAAATTGCAGACTACTATAATAAATACAATAGTAATATTCATCGCGGTGTCTACAATTTAGCAGTCGAAACAACTGATAAATATGAAAATGTAAGACATAAAGTGGCAAATTTTATTAATGCTTATCGCGATGAAGAAGTACTTTTTACTAAAGGAACAACTCAAAGCTTAAATTGGATAGCACAAGGTTATGTTAGATATAACTTGCATGAAGGCGATGAAATTGTTACCACCTATATGGAGCATCACAGTAATATTGTTCCATGGCAAGCAATTGCACAAGAAAAGAATCTAAAGGTAAAGTATGTAACTTTAACTGAAGAAGGTAAACTTGATTTAGATGATTTAAAGCAAAAGATTACTGATAAAACAAAGATTGTAGCAGTTACTCATGTTTCTAACGTTTTAGGAACAATTAATCCAATTAAAGAAATTGCAGCTATTGTTCATCAAAGTAATGCAATTTTAGTAGTTGATGGTGCTCAATCTGTGCCACATTTACCAGTAGATATGCAAGATTTAGAAGCAGACTTTTATGTATTTTCTGGTCATAAGATGCTAGGACCTACTGGAATTGGTGTTCTCTGGGGAAAGTATGAACTCTTAGAAAAAATGCATCCTTTAGAATATGGTGGAGAAATGATTGACAGTGTAACAACTGAAAAATCAACATTCAAAGAGATTCCTTGGAATTTTGAAGGTGGAACACAAAATATTGAAGGCGTACTAGGTCTTGGTGCTGCGATTGATTATTTAGAAGAAATCGGAATGGAAAATGTGGCTCGAAACGATGAGGACTTACAAAAGTATGCACTCGAAAAGTTAGCTAATATCAAGTCTATTGAATTTTATGGTCCTAAAGATCCTAATCAAAGATGTGGAGTAGTATCCTTTAATTTGAAAGGTATTCATCCTCATGATGTAGCAACCTTTTTGGATGCTGATGGAATTGCAGTTAGAGCTGGTCACCATTGTGCACAACCACTTATGGATTGGTTAGGTGTTAGTGCTACTTTGAGAGCAAGTTTCTATTTTTATAATACTTATGAAGAAATCGACAAATTAGTAGATTCTCTAAAGAAAGTAGAGGAATTTTTCCAAATATGAGTAATTTAAATAATTTATATCGACAAGCAATTTTAGAAGAAGCTAACCATCCACGACATAAAGGTAAGTTGGAAAATAAAAGTGTTGAAGTTGAATTGAGAAATCCGACTTGTGGGGATGTTATTACCTTAACTGCATTAATTGAGGATAATAAGATAAAAGATATTGCTTTTGATGGCTATGGTTGCACAATTTCTCAATCATCCGCAAGTATTATGACAAATGAAGTATTAAATAAAGACTTCGATACAATAAAAAACATGGTATTGTCATTTTCCGATATGATTACAAAAGAAGTAAAACCTGATAGAAAAGTTTTAGGTGAGGCAATAATTTTAGAAGGGGTTAAACAATTCCCAGCTCGAATTAAATGCGCAATGTTATCATGGAAGGCAATTTATCAACTTATTGAGAAGTATGAAGGAAAGGGTGAAAAGAATGATTAGTGAAGATATAAAAGACATTGGTGGCCAATATAAATATGGCTTTAAAGATGACATTGAACCAATTTATACAACTGGTGAAGGTCTTAGTGAAGAAGTTGTAAGAAATATTTCTAAAGCTAAAAATGAACCTGAATGGATGCTAGATATTAGATTGGCTGCTTATGAAAAGTACAAGACTTTGAAGATGGCTAATTTTGGACCAGATTTGTCAGAGTTGGACTTAGATCATATTAATTATTTTAGACGTGATACTGATACGGTAGCTAGAAAGTGGGAAGATGTACCACAAGAAATTAAAGATACATTTGATCGTTTGGGTGTACCAGAAGCTGAACGTAAATATTTAGCTGGTTCTTCTGCTCAATATGAATCAGAAGTTGTTTACCATAATATGAAAGAAGACTTTGCCAAAAAAGGTATCATATTTATGGATACAGATTCTGCAGTTCAAGAATATCCAGAATTAGTAAAGAAATATTTTGGAAAGTTAATCCCAGCAGATGATAATAAAATGGCAGCTCTTAATACAGCTGTTTGGTCTGGGGGAACATTTATTTATGTACCTAAGGGAGTAAAGGTTGAAACACCTATTCAAAGTTACTTCCGAATTAATGCCGGAAATTCAGGACAATTTGAAAGAACACTAATCATTGTCGATGAAGGTGCTAGTGTTAACTATGTAGAAGGTTGTACAGCTCCTAATTATTCACAAGATTCCTTACATGCGGCAGTTGTTGAAGTAAATGTTTTGAGGGATGCTTATTGCCGTTATACAACAATCCAAAACTGGTCCAACAACGTATATAGTTTGGAAACAAAACGTGCCAGAGCTTTGGAAAATGCTACTATGGAATGGGTAGATGGGAATCTTGGTTCCAAGGTAACTATGAAATATCCAAGTATCTATTTAGATGGCGAAGGGGCACATGGAAATATGTTATCTATTGCATTTGCGGGCAAAGGTATTGACTCTGATACTGGTGCAAGAATGATTCATAATGCTAAGAATACATATTCGTCAACTGTATCAAAATCTCTCTGTAAAGATGGAGGAATTGCTGACTATCGTGGGTATGTAAGGTTTAATAGAGATAGTGATGGTTCGTTTGCGCACGTTGAATGTGACACTATCATTATGGATGATGAGTCTTCAAGTGATACAATTCCATTTAATGAAGTATTAAATAGTAATGTATCAATGGAACATGAAGCTAAAGTTTCGAAAATTTCAGAAGATCAGCTTTACTATTTGATGAGTAGAGGTATTTCTGAAGAAAAGGCTACTGAAATGATTATTATGGGATTTGTTGAACCATTTACTAAAGAACTACCAATGGAATATGCAGTCGAATTGAATAGATTGATTGAGTATCAAATGGATGGTAGTGTAGGTTAATTATAAAAAAGCATACTTTTTAAGTATGCTTTTTTATATTATTGTGAAACATGTATATAATTATAAATTTTGCTAAATTAGTACTAATTACTCATATGATGTATAATTTAATCGTGATGAAAAGCGATTTATATAATTTAAATATATATATAAAAACGGTATTATTTTTATATTTCGTGAGGAAGTGTACAAATTGAAAGTTACGCATGTATTGAAAGTTAAGACTAATTTTTTTTGGGATAGTTTAAATGTTATAAGGGCTAGTATTTTAGGGGCCAATGATGGGATTATTTCAGTATCTGGAATCGTGTTAGGTGCTGCAGGGGCTAATCTTGATAGTAAGACCCTTTTAATCAGTGGTTTGTCTGGCATGCTAGCTGGAGCTTGTTCAATGGCTGGTGGAGAATGGATATCTGTAAGTACCCAAAGAGATATTCAAGAAAAGACAATGGAAAGACAAAGTCAGTTGGAAAATGAAGACTGTGAAAATTGTCCGATAAAATTGCAAAAGAATGATATCTTAATGCCGTTTCATGCTGCAGCCAGTTCTTTCTGCTCATTTATAATTGGGGCAATGATTCCATTATTGACGATGATTCTAGCAAGACCAGAACATCGCGTGGTATTTACATTAATTGCGATGATTGCCTCATTATCAATTAATGCAGTAGTTTGTACACACAACTCTGAGGTTTCAACTAGCAAAACAATTTTACGAAATGTTATAACTGGATTGTTAACGACGTTAGTTACCTTTATTTTAGGGGCATCAGTATAAATACTTTTAAAGACTCTATATCTAAATTTTTTTGGATATAGGGTCTTTTTTTGTAATTTTAAGAAATTCTAAAATAAAATTAATGAAATTTATATTTTGATACATAAATCACATTTTTAAAGTTTATAAACTGTTGTCAAAAATATTGTCATATTAACATTTATAATGATTAAAATAAATGATAGCGTTTATAAGATTTTTTGAAAATAAAAAACATTGTGAACGATTTTTCATTGAATTTAATTTAACTAAGGTGTAGTATTAACAGTGTAGAAAACGTTTTCTTGAAAATCACAAAGGAGGCTTTGAGTATGGTTGAAAAGACTCAAATGCAAAACGTTGATGTAAAAGATGCTTGGGAAGGATTTAGAGGAAAAGAATGGAAAGAAGAAATTGATATTCGTGAATTTATTCAAGATAACTTCACTCCATATGATGGAGATCAATCTTTCCTTGAAGGACCAACCGAAGCTACAACGAAGTTAAACGATAAATTAATCGACTTAAAATTAAAAGAACGTGCACATGGTGGACCTCTTGAAGCTGATACAAAAGTAGTATCAACAATTACATCTCATAAACCAGGTTATTTAGACAAGTCATTAGAAAAGATTGTTGGTTTACAAACAGATAAACCTATGAAACGTGCACTTATGCCATATGGTGGTATCAGAATGGCTAAAGGTGCTTTGGAAGCTTATGGATTCAAGATTGATCCAGAAACAGACTTCGTATTTGAAAATCTATCTAAGACGCATAACCAAGGTGTATTTGATGCATACACAAGCGAAATCATGAAAGCTCGCCACAACAAGATTATCACTGGACTACCAGATGCATATGGTCGTGGCCGTTTGATTGGAGACTTCCCACGTATTGCATTATACGGTATTGATCGTTTGATCGAAGGAAAGAAGAAGGATTTGGAAAATTGCGGCGATGGTGAAATGACTAACGACGTAATCCAAATGCGTGAAGAAATTTCTGACCAAATCAAAGCCTTAAACGATATGAAGATTATGGCTGAATCCTATGGCTATGACATTTCTAAACCAGCTACAACAGCTAAAGAAGCAATTCAATGGCTATACTTTGGTTACTTAGCATCTATCAAGCAACAAAATGGTGCTGCTATGTCTATTGGTCGTATCGATTCATTCATCGATATTTACATTGAACGTGATATGAAGCGTGGTATTTTAACTGAAAAAGAAGCACAAGAATTAATTGACCAATTCACAATGAAATTGAGAATGGTATGCTTCATTCGTACACCAGCTTACAACTCACTATTCTCAGGTAACCCTATCTGGGCAACATTATCAATTGCTGGTATGGGCTTAGATGGACGTCACCATGTAACTAAGACATCATATCGTTTCTTAAATACATTGCATAATATGGGTGCCGCACCAGAACCAAATATTACATTACTTTGGTCTGATCGTTTGCCTGAATCATTTAAGCACTATGCTGCAAGTGTATCTATTGCAAGTTCTACAATTCAATACGAAAACGATGACTTAATGATGAAGACATGGGGAACAGACTACTATGGCATTGCTTGCTGTGTATCTGCACAACCAATTGCAAATGGTATGCAATTCTTCGGAGCTCGTGCAAATCTAGCTAAGGCTGTATTGTATGCTATCAATGGTGGTAAGGATGAACTTACAAAACAACAAGTAGGTCCTGCATACGAACCAATTAGCTCAGAATACATTGACTACGATGAATTCATGAAGAAATTCGATGACATGATGGAATGGATTGCTGATATTTACGTAAATGCTTTGAACACAATTCATTACATGCATGACAAGTATTACTATGAATCAGCACAAATGGCATTGAAAGATACATTGGTAGATCGTAGCTTTGCTACAGGTATCTCTGGATTGTCTGTTGCTGCTGACTCAATTTCAGCTATCAAGTACGGACATGTTAAAGTAATTCGTGACGAAGATGGTATTGCTGTTGACTTCAAGGCAGATCATGACTTCCCTCGTTATGGTAACGATGATGATCGTGTTGACGATATTGCTGCATGGCTTGTTAAGGAACTATTTACTAAGATGAGCAAGCATCATCTATATCGTGGAGCTAAGTTAACAACATCCGTTCTTACAATTACTTCAAATGTTGTTTATGGTAAGAACACAGGTACTACTCCAAATGGTCGTCAAAAGGGTGAACCATTTGCACCAGGTGCTAACCCAGCATACGGAGCAGATACAACAGGTGCTTTAGCATCACTATTATCCGTTGCTAAATTACCATACAAGTATGCTACAGATGGTATTTCTAATACATTTGCTGTAACACCAACAACATTGGGTCATGATGAAAGGATGCAAGAAGATACATTGGTAAACATGATCGGAGGCTATATGAGAAAAGATGGTCATCATTTGAATATTAATGTATTCAACAGAGATACTTTATTAGATGCTCAAGCACATCCAGAGAAGTATCCAACATTAACAATTCGTGTTTCAGGTTACTGTGTATACTTTGCTGATTTAACTAAAGAACAACAAGATGACGTTATTGCAAGAACCTTCCATGCTTCAATGTAATAATTAGAAGAGAGTAGGTGGAGAGAATGAGTGCTAATCCTTTATTGAATCCAGTTCCAACTAAAGACGGTCATGTCGTAGGATATGTACACTCTTTGGAAACTTTTGGAGCTGTTGATGGACCAGGTATACGTTTTGTCGCTTTTATGCAAGGTTGCCATATGAGGTGTAAGTTCTGTCACAATCCGGACACTTGGAAAACAAGGGTAGGTTCACAAATGACGACTGAAGAAGTTCTAAACAAGGCACTTCCTTATCGCAGCTTTTGGGGCGACAAAGGTGGAATAACTTTATCAGGTGGTGAAATTCTATTGCAAATAGATTTTGCACTAGAGTTATTCAAGATGTGCAAGGAAGAAGGTATTAGCACTTGTTTGGACACTTGTGGACAGCCATTTACAAGAAGAGAACCTTGGTTTAGTAAGTTCAATGAGTTAATGGACTATACCGACATTTTATTAGTTGATATCAAGCATATTAATTCGGACGAACATAAGAGATTAACCGGATTCCCAAATGATAATATTTTGGATATGTGCGAATATCTTTCTAGTATAGGGAAACCTGTTTGGATTCGTCATGTCCTTATCCCAGGCATCACGGATAATGATGAATACTTGAAACAATTGGGCGAGTATGTTAAGGAAAATCTTCATAATGTCGAAAAATTTGAAGTATTACCTTATCATACAATGGGCGTTCATAAGTATCAGGAAATGGGTATCAGATATCGTCTTGAAGGTGTTGAGCCTCCTACGCCAGAAAGAGTAAAAAATGCTGAAAAACTGCTAGAAGTAGATAGATATCAAGGATATAAAGATTGGTATCCAGGCATTAATACTTTGGATCAACAACCAAGCTAGCTAAATTGGCAAATATAAAATAAAAACATGGTATCGCTTAGTTTTGCTAAGTAGATACCATGTTTTTTGGTTTTAAAATGTATTTTTAGTCATATAGGGGTTCACTTTTTTGAAGATAGTTAAGCATTGCTTCAAGATTACTTTCAGCATCATTTCTACCTATATTATAGAGTTCAGTCATCTTTTTAGTATTGTGTTCAAGCCTACCAACTTTAACTGGATCATTGGGTGCTAAACAAAAAATTTTGTCGTTGTGTTCAAGTTTATTTAAAACTTCAACAGAATGGTTATACATTTCAGGACGTCTGATAGCCGTTTTAACGAATTCTGGGTATTCCTTGAAGCTATTACTGTAGAGGCGTTTTAAAGCAAAACTAGTAGGCTTTTTGCGATAATCACGTGGGCGAGTACGAACAACTATAATTTTTTGAAAACCCATTTTTTGAGCGATATCAAAAGGGATAGAGTTAGCAATACCACCATCTAGACAAAGTCCTTTAGAAGTATTATGTGGCTTTGAGATGAAAGGCATAGATGAAGAAGCTTCTAAGGCATCAATTAAATCTTGACCAGGTTGGGGATTACGTAGCGTTACAGCTTTTCCGCTTTCTAGAGAAGTAGCTACAACAATAAAATCAGTTTCAGACTTTAAATAGGCTTTATTATTGAAATTATGCCAATCTAATCCATGATCATCAAATAAGAAATCTAAGTTAATAATACTTTCATGCTTAAAAGGGCGTGCTAAGGAGATATAGTCATGATCTTTACGGTATTTAACATTTACATTATAAGTTCTTTGATATTGTTTTGAAACGAAATTAGCGCCATTTAGAGACCCTGCAGAAACTCCAATAACACAATCAAATTGAATATCATGTTCCAAAAATGTATCTAGAACGCCAGAAGTATAGAGGCCACGCATTGCACCACCTTCTAAAACTAGAGCTGCATTGTAATACATGTAACCATTCCTTTCGAAAAATAACTAGAATTAATATAAACCTAAAAAGTAGAGATAGCAAGAATACAAAGGAATAATAAGAGAATTTAAATATTTAATTAGTCAAAAACAATGCAACTGTAAAATATTTAACAAAAAAACAACCTCTATCATCAAAATAGAGGCTGTTGACAGATAAATCTTTAATCAATTAAGAATACTTAAGTATATCCAAGATAAGTATTAAAATAACAACTTAATTTAATGCTTATAATCACTTATTCGACGGTTTTCATATATGATAATGCGTCGATACCCTTTAATGGTAAATAACTAGAACTAATATTTGATTCATCAATATTAAGAACGTAGTCTTCTTGAATGTTTGTAACTAAGTGAGACAAATTGTTAATTTGTTCAGATTCAAAGCGGTTAAAGGATAAATTACGCTTTTTCTTCATAGCATCTTCTAATGCACGGGAAATTGAAATATTTAAGTAATGTCCAGTTTCACTGTTAGAAATACGCCATTCAATCTTATTTTCGTCATTGTTTAACTTGCTAATAATAATTTTATTCATATATAATTACCACCTTAATAAATGTAAATGCTTTCCTTAACTTACAAGTATAACTCTACTCTCATTTACGAATAAAAGCAAGGGTAAAATTAAAAATATAAGTAAATAATTGTTTTTACTTATTTAAAAAGTTGAATATCAATATAATATAAGGATTGGTATGTTAATATAATTGTTTTGATGAAGAATTATTGAATGGAATCAGTTGTTATAGCCAAATTAAAAGTATGCAAATTTGTTTTTTTATAAATAGCAGATTGTAGATAGATTATTAAAGTCAAACTTAGGAAATCAATTTTTGATAAAATAAAAAGTTATTTTAACTTTCTGAAAAAATATGATTTTTGATAAACATCAAAATTAATCAATAAAGCTATAATGAGATTATATTACACTGTTTGGATTTCTCTCTATCATCTTTATGAAAAACGTACATTTTTTAGAAAGATGAATTAAGAATTAATCATGACAAAAAAGCCCCCTAATCTTTATAGTAAATTGGAGACTTTAAAGTGTATCTATTGTTAAACAGTGTTAGAAGATCTTTGATCTAAGAATTTTTTATACTTTTCAACATACCATGGGTAATATGGACGATTATTTTCTTGATAAAATTTTTTATTCTCTAGCATAATGTATCCCAACAACTCATTTTTACCTTTTGTAGTGTTAGGTATAGGCAAAGCATCTTTACCATTTTTATGGGGAACTAATTTAACTTTTGTTGGACGTTCTAATTTATAATCTATTTTATGTCCTAATTTCTCATAGCTAGCAACTCTTGCATTAAAACTAATAACATCCCCAACAATTAGTTTTCCCAACTCAGCAAAGCCTTTTGTGTAGTTGAACCACAGATGGTCTGTAACTAGATTGTTATTTATCTTAACATTTTTGAACATAATTGTTGGAGCTAATTTATCTCTATCTAATCCACGCCTATATGTAACTTTGTAACCACACCTTGCATATTCAGCTGTAAAATTGTACCGTTTTTGACTTCCTAATTGAAGTAATTTTTCCCGAACATTCGAATCATGTATAGTCATTTTTCCCCACGCTTTCATCAATATATAAAAATAGAAGATACCACTAATCACAGTAGTATCTTCTATATATTAATTACGTAATTTATTTATTCTTTCAGCATGAGTTTCATTACCAGAATTAAAAACGTATGATCCGGCAACCGCAACTGTTGCGCCAGCTTCTCGACATAACTTAACGGTTTCTTCGTTAATTCCACCATCAACTTCTATATCAAAGTTAAGATTTCTTTCTTCTTTTATTTGATGTAGTTGGCGAATCTTTTCTAATGTTTCTGGTATGAATTTTTGTCCACCAAATCCAGGATCAACTGTCATAACAAGTACTTGATCAACAATTGATAGAACACTTTCAATTGCACTAACTGGTGTTCCTGGATTAATTACTACTTCAGCCTTAGCATTGTTTTTCTTGATTAAATCTAATGCACGATGAATGTGTGGTGTAGCTTCATAATGAACACCTACAATGTCTGCACCAGCTTTTATGAAGTCTTCTACCCAATTTTCAGGGTTATTCACCATCAAATGAACGTCAAACACCATTTTACTTTGTGGTCTTAATGCTTTAACTACATTAGCACCAAAAGACAGATTGGAAACAAAATTTCCGTCCATAATATCAATATGGAGATATTCAGCACCGGCATCTTCTACCTTTTGTACATCAGCACCTAGATTTAACATATCAGCGCTAAGAATAGAAGGAGCTATTTTCATATAAATTCACCTCGAATTATCTGGCTTCAAGAACCTCAGGGCCATCTTGACGCCCAACAATAACAGTATTTACGATGTCTAAGAATAATCCGTGTTCGACAACTCCTACTTGATTAATTAGGTAATCTCCAAGTTCTTTAGGATTTTCAATTTTACCTAAGTGAAGATCGATAATATAGTTATCAGAGTCTGTATGAAGTAAACTGCCATCTTCATTTTTTCTAAATTCTGGATTTAATCCTTTTTCTTCAAAACGTTTAAAGACAGTACCACTACCATAAGGGATAACTTCAACTGGTAATGGGAATTGTCCTAGATCATCGACCATTTTACTTTCATCGACAATCCACATATTCTTATTAGATTTAGTTGCAACAATCTTTTCATATAGTAAAGCTGCACCGCCACCTTTAATTCCTTGGAAGTCAGAAGAAATTTCGTCAGCACCATCGATTGTTAAATCAATATGATCAACTTCATCAATATCTTTGATAACAATGCCCAAAGACTTAGCTTGTTCAGCTGTTCTAATAGAAGTTGTAACACCAACAATGTTTAGACCTTCTTCGTTTACACGTTTTCCAAGTGCATCAACCATGTATTTAACAGTTGAACCTGTTCCTAGACCGACAATCATGCCATCTTTAATCCATTCAACTGCCTTTGTACCTACTAATTGCTTTAATTCATCTTGGTTCATTAATTATACCCCTTTCAAACATCGCATACCTAAATTATACAACAATTAGTATAGTTCCGGCACCATGAATAGTAAGTATTTTCAAAATTATTCTAATTATTTACTTAATAGTATTAATTCCAAGCATCTTAATAGTTCTTTTAACAATTAACAACAAGCGTATTTATAATTACGGTAGTTATTCCATTACATATGTTAATATAAACGCCTTAAATCATTGCCGATGTTATAAGGATAAGCAACAGCATTACAAATAACATAAAGTCCCCTACTTGCTTTGGAGATATTGTCTAGCTACTCTTACACTATTTTATAATTTACTTATTAGCTATTAGACCCTGTAAAAAGGCTTTGAGCGCGATTATATCAGTACTTGAAAGTGTTTTGCCATTGTATGTAACACCTTCTTTTAATACGGTATCTAATTCATTGTTATCATTAGATAGACATAATAAACCCTCAATACTTGTATTGTACAATCTGCTTAATTTTAAAACTATATCAAGGGTTATTTTATTAATACCGTTTTCTGTTTTTGCATAAGACCCACGAGCAATACCTAAAAATTTAGATACTTCATCTTGTGTTAACTTCTTTTCTTTTCTTAGTTTTCTAATATTGTTAAGCACCAATTTTTCATTGTATAACATATAATAATATCGTCCTTTTGATTTTGTATATATTTAGTAGAAACACACGTAAGTTTCTGGTTTTTATTATACCGTACAAACGTTATTATATCAAAGTTTATAGCAATAACCACATACTTAATATAATCACGTGTAAACTCTTTAACAATAAAGGTATACTTTTGTTAAGACTGCTTGTACTTTGAATACAAAGCATCTGTAAGCTCTCATCATTCTAGTTAATTATATAATAGTCATCGCGACGTATTGAACAAGGTAACCCTTGAGTTTCCTCGTTATAATTCCAATGTTAAGGGGTAACTATAAAGTACCCCAAGTAGCAATAAACATATAAGAATACAAAAAATACCACCTTCTTACTAAGTAGATTTATACAATCAATTTTAACAAGATAGTGGTATTCTATGAAAAATGTTGACGTCAACACGGTTACATTTTATTGTACTTTAGTTAGTGCATTGTATCCGATGTTGAAAGATATATTTTGCTAATGTTAAAGCTTTAAAACGCTTAGTTGATAAGCATGAACATTAGTATCCAATCATAGTGAGTTAGAAACTCGTACTTTCTAACTTACTATGATTATTGTAGTACTTGAAAACACTCTATACAATACTAATATAATCTTAATTCACCGCGATGTATCTTCTCTAATTGTCTTAATACAACAGCTATATCACTAAATACATCTTTATTAACTCAAAATTAATTTTGATAGGAGCAGCGTTTCTAAATTCCCTCATATCATTCTTGATGTTGCTTAGTCGGTTAGATATACCTTTTGTGTTTATCTTTGGAGTAATCTTAAAATTACTATTCAAAACTGACCTTAACTTACTCTTAAAGTGATTTACATCTGATTCTACCCTTACTGTACCTAGGTTTAAACTCTTTAAGTTCGACTCGTCAAAGTCTAGCTTAACTTTTATGTTTAAGTTTTGACTAGCCAATCATTTCAAAAACATCTTATTATTTTATTAGTAAGCGATCACATATTGGCGATATATAAAAGCCTAATTACTAGGGCTTAAATATTAATTATAAAGTACCATTGAGTAATAATGGCAAAAGTATTACTAAGATAATGCCTATAAAAACAGCAGCTGTAAGATAAAAACCTTTGTCATCCATATTATTTATAGGGTCGTCTACGACCTTCTTTTTATCTACTTCGTTTTCTTGCAACAACATAATCAGCAATGCTACTTGTCCAACAAGCGGTATAAGATTAAGTAATACATATGCACCGCTTTTATTTATATCGTGTAATCTTCTCACGGAAGCAGATAGTGTTGCAATAAGGAAGAATAGGTCGTAAAGATACCATAATATCATAGCTTCTGTACCATATGATATCGCTACAATTACTATGTTAATAAGTGCCATTATGAACACAGCAACCCAGAAGTTATGTCTATTCATTTTACCTTCAAAATTAACAATATTAGTCCAAAAATCAATTAGGGGATTAACTTCTTCTGCTACAATTTCGTCAGTAGTATCATCTACCATAGTTCTTGTTTTATCTGTGTACATTTCATTTCCACATTTATAACAAAAAGTTGCATCTTCTGGGTTCTTTGCTCCGCATTTAGTACAAAACATATTTTATCTCCTTTTAAAATAATTCCTTTATTGATTGGTCAATTTGTATATCTTTTTCAATTTGTTGTGTCAATTCTTTTACAGTAATTTTATTCGCATTATCTACGAGGTTGTGTATGTTTAATTTAACAGAATTTGGTGTAGTAATATAATCTAACATTATTTTATTTAAAATATCATCAATACTAAAAATCGCTAAATCTCCTTTATTCGAATATACATATATATTATTAGAATATTTTCTGTAATTTCTGTCAGATAACCTTTTTAAATTTGGATGGTATATGTGGAATTTATTATTGTTTAATAACAATATGAAATCTGCTATCAATTTTTTACGTGTTTCAGGAGTTGGAATCATTCCATCTTTTAATAATGATAATCGTTCGACTGACAATGGCTTTATTTTGGGATAATTTGCCATCCTTAACATGATAGAAGAATCAACTTTATACCAATAATTATTGCGTCTTTTACCAACTACCATATTAAATTCACCAAACTTCGATACCGTTATCTTATGTTTTTCATATCCATCAAATCTTAGCATATTTGATAGACACCAATTTAAAAATTCTTCATTTTTAATTTTAATAGCTATATCATTAGTAATAATTCCATCACTTTTACTAACATTATCATATATCTTATTTGCTTCATCTTTTTGACCTGTAATAATCATGTTTGTTAGTATAGAAGTGGGAAATCTCGATGGTGTATCTAGATTATCTGTGTGATAATTCATCAACCAATTTTTATATCTATTGAACTCCTTTGTGTAAAGACTCAAATCCCCTGTTCCACTACCTTTTCCACTAATATACCTACGGACTATATTGTGACATTTCTTAACTATATTTTGTAATTTATCCAACTCTTTCTTGCTTAAAACCAATTTGAACATATATCTAATAGCTAACACATTATATTTTGCTACTTCAATAGCTTCTGGATAATTTGCTTGTAATTTTTCTAACCGTTTTTGCTCTCTAGAGTTTTTAGCCAATTGTGAATTAATCATAAATTCTGGATTGGCTATTTTTTTTACACATTCTGAACCAACCTGAAAAACTTTGTCATCCTTATCAGTAACAAAATAAGCTTTTGATGTCAAAGGTTTATTACAAAAATAGCACGTAAATTTTTCACCATTTTTTACATAATACGGACTCCTACTTTTATCTTTTGTTAAGTCCAAATATGTAACTCTTAACCAATCAGCTTTATGCTTCTTGATCCTTCTAGCCATTTCAGTTGACACATCATTTTCACTGATATGTTTATTATGTACAAGCAATCTTCTGATATCATCCAATTCAGGTGTATTTTTTAAAAGATAGCTATTAATCAAAACATTCCGCTCATAGTTAGTAATTAAAAGTTTTGTCATCATGTTTCACCCTTGTAACTACAATATGTATTATACACACCGCTTGTTCGGTGCTTTGGTATTTTAATCCTTCTTTATATTTTATGAAATTATCTTCCTTATAGCTTGATAACTTCCTCCTTTAAAAATAAAAACGCAATTCTGTATTATTGTGTGTGTTATGAAAATTAGTCGTAACTAATTTCTTTGCTCTCCTCTGACAATAATAAATTTGACTTAATAATATTATCAAAAATTTTATTATACATCAATATAACGTTCAACTCATCGCGATAAAATAAGCAACATAAAAAACTCCTTAGCAATGTAAAGGGCTTGTATAGATTTATTTTAGGCTCTGAGTTAGGTCTGTATTTTTACATAATTACAAGTTATTTATAAAAATCACCATAATTCGAAATTATTTATTTAATAGTATTAATTCCATACATCTTATGACAATTGTCACGAAGAGTAATGACTTTCAATTCTATTAACCTTAACTGATTTTGTTTATATTGAAGATGTAATACAGGGAAGGATGATAAATTATGACCACCGCACTTGAAGTAAAAAATATCAATAAAAAATATAAAAATAAAGTTGTTTTAAATGATATTAATTTTTCAATTCAATCTGGAGAAATTGTTGCCTTAATTGGTAAAAATGGTGCTGGGAAATCTACTTTGATCAATATTATTACGAAGTTAATTCAACAAGATAGTGGACAAAGCAAGATTTTTGAGAAAGAAAAATTTGATAAAAATTTAATTGGAGTAATGATGCAAGAAAATATCTCCTTAGATCGAATAACAGTGAAAGAAATAATTAAATTAACTAGAACATATTATCGTAATCCTATGTCTTATCAAGCGATATTAGCTTTATCAGAGTTGCAAAATTATACAAACCATCCTATGGATAAATTATCTGGAGGTCAAAAAAGAAAGCTACAGTTCGCTCTTACTTTAGCCGGGAATCCAGATTTAATTTTCTTAGACGAACCTACTGTAGGAATGGATGCAGAAAGTCGCACTAAATTTTGGAAGCATGTCGATGAGTTAAAGAAACAAGGGAAAACATTTTTAATTACTAGTCATTATTTAGAAGAATTAGAAAAAGTTGCTAATAGGTTTATTTTTCTGCATAATCAAAAGATTATTTTTGATGGTAGTTTAAATGAGATGGGAAAGCAGTTAAAAAAGGTTCAAGTAACCTTCAATAGTGAGTTGATAGAAGATATTTTTAATAAATTACCAGCTGTACTTAGAGTAAGTGAATTGAACCACCATTATACACTTATTACAAGTGATGTTAATAGATTAATAACTCAGTTAGTCCCCTATTTATCAGCAATTGATAATTTAGAAATTAGACAACAAAACTTAGACACATTAATGGACTCTTTAATTAGAAACGAGGAATAATGATGACCAATTTTTTATATCAACTTGAAATTGATTTTAAACGCATAATCTTAAGAAATCCGGCATTCTTCATGTTTGATTTAGCAATGCCTTTGACTTTTTATTTACTTTTTACAAAAGCCTTACCACATTATAGTAATACAATGCAATGGAAGGTAGATTATTTAGTAAGTATGGCGATTTACGGAATTCTACTTGGATCTATTATGACTGTTGCACATACACTAAGTTCCGATATAGACCGCAAATTTACACTATTTATAGATTTAAGCCCTTTCCCTAAATTTATGTATTATATTGAAATGATCATTATTTTTGAAGTATTAAACTTACTTTGTCTTGTAGGAATTGGTTTAGCCGGTATTTTAGTTAATAATCTCACATTACCGACAAAGGTCTGGATACTTTTATTAATTCTAATTCCTATTATGAGTTTGCCTCTCGTTTTATTAGGAATTTTGATTTCATCATTTAAAGATAGTAATGTTATCAATGCCTTAGCCAACATCTTAGTTTTTCCTATGGCAATTTGTAGTGGCTTATGGTGGCCGCTTAGTGTACTTCCACAATGGCTACAAAAAATTGGTAAAGTAACACCAACATACTACATTTCAAATTTGTCTAATAACATTTTACATGGAAATAGCATCAACTATAATTCGCTTGTAGGTTTAATAATTTGGTTTGTTGTGTTAGTCTTAGCTCTAGGAATTAGTTATATATTTACTTCAAAAAAGGATTGGAAAAACTAATGAAGAAGTTTCTAAAAAAGCACGTATTATTTCCAAGTTACGTAGGACTAGCTCCTTATTTCTGGTTACTATGGTTATTTCCAGCAGTAAGTGTGTTACTTACATTGCCCACTATTATGCGTAATATAACGTTAATTTTACTAATTATTTTTGTCAAAGTTTACAGAGATTGTTTTTTAGCCAGAGATAAAGGAGTAGTTATTAATATCTTTTGTCAATTAATTTTGGCGGCTACACTCTCTTTCTTTGCAAGATATCCATTTTTATATATTTATACGGGCTTTATTATTGGAACCTTTAGTATTAATATGAAAAACGCCAAATTAGTGATTGTTCCTTATTATGTTTTATCTACGATAAGTTTATATCTAGCTTATCCATTACCCAGTATGGCAGTGGGAGATGTACCAGCAGCTATTATCAATTATTTATTCATTTTTGGAACAATTCCAGCTTCAAATTCTTTATCAAAGAGCTATCGTTTAGGAAAACAAAATAATCGTTTAGAATTAATAACTAGGCACAGTGAACGTGATAGAATAGCTCAACAATTACATGATAATTTGGGACAATCCTTTTCTATGCTTGCCCTAAAAGCTGAATTAGCTGAGAAATTACTGGAGAAAGATCCAGTATTGGCTAAACAACAATTAAAAGACATTGCAGCGGCTTCTCGTCAAAATTTAGACTTGGTTAGAGAAATTGTAGCAGATATGAAACATTCTACAATACTACAAACTTTGGATATACAACAATCTAATCTGGATAAATCTGGTATAATGCTACATACAAAAAACGAAGAGATTACAGTAGATTGGAATAAGGATATTCAAAATACAATAAGTCAAATTATTACTGAGTTGGTTACTAATGCTATTCGCTACAGTCATGGAAATCTCTTTAGTGTTACTTTTAGTCAGAACAAAAATCAATATTTAATAACTGTACATGATAATGGGATTGGTTTTGATAAAAATATATCTTACAAAAAATCATTTGGTTTATCTGGAATAAAAAAGAGAATTGATTATCTAGATGGTAATGTTAATTTTGATAATGACAATGGTGCTAAAATAGATATAAGTATTCCTATTGTAAAGGGTGATTAAGAATGGTCAGTATATTTTTGGCTGAAGATCAGCAAATGTTAAATAGTGCTTTGGCGATGTTACTTGATTTAGAAGATGATTTTTCAGTAGTCGGAACTGAAACAGATGGTCAGGCAGCATTGGAAAAAGTTATTACGCTAAAACCAGATGTCGCTATTCTGGATATTGAAATGCCAGGACTTTCTGGATTAGAAATTGCCAAGCAACTTCGGCTAATGAAATTAGATATAAAAATCATAATTTTAACTACATTTGCACGTAGCAAATATTTCAAAGACGCCCTTGCAGCAAGGGTTAATGGATATTTATTAAAAGATAGTCCAAGTGATTCTTTGGTTAATGCAATAAAAATGATAATGAATGGTGATGCAGTATTTGATCCTAAACTTGTTACTAGTGTTTTGAACACTGTTGATAATCCCCTAACAAATCGCGAGCAAGAAATTCTGGCGGCTTTAAAAACTTGTGCTTCAACTAAAGAATTGGCACAAAAATTTTTCTTGTCTGAAGGTACTATTAGAAATTATATCTCCTCTATTCTCAGTAAGACAGGAACACGTTCGCGCTTAGAAGCTGTAAATTTAGCTGAAAAACGAAACTGGATATAATAACTTATATTTGGTAATAGGCTTATTTTTTGTTTAAATCATATTTAAAGCCACACTCCATGGAGGGATTATATGGAACAAAAACCACTATTACTAGATATAAAACATGGATTTAATTTTCGTGATTTAGGCAGTTATAAAACATTAGATGGACGTAAGATTAAAAAGCATAAAATTCTGCGTTCTGCTAATTTGGCATATTTGTCTGAACGAGATGTTAACTATTTAGATGACTATGGTCTTAGATATGACGTAGATTTTCGTTCAATATCTGAAAAGGAAGTTGAACCTGATCGGATTAGCAATAATGTTCATTATCATTTTAATCCAGTTTTTTCAGAGGATGAGACTCGTAGTACTAAGAAAGATCAAGAGACTAGATATAAGACCTACAGCAAGATTAAAAATGCTGGTTTTGAGGATATGTTGAAAGCATATAAAGATATTGTACTTACAGATGGAGCTAAAAAAGCATATCGCCAATTCTTCGATTTATTGTTAGCTAATGATAAAGAAAATGAAGCTCTATTGTTCCATTGTACAGCTGGTAAAGATAGAACTGGTATGGGAGAGCTGTTTATTTGTTAACTGCACTAGGTGTAGATAGTAAAATAATTCATCAAGATTACTTAGCATCTAACGTTTATACAGAAACTGTTCGAGCAAAGAAAATAGCTGATGTAAGTGGAATGGGTCCAGTGATGTCCGCGAATATTAAGGCCCTATTTGAAGTTAATGAAGCTTATTTAAATCATGCTTTGCAATTGATGAAAGATAACTTTGGTGGGATAAATAATTATTTGCATACAGAATTGAAGTTGAATGAACAAGAAGTTTCAGATTTAAGAAAGATATACTTGACAGACAAATAATACTTAATGGCTGAATTAAGTTCAGCTTTTTTTGTTTTAAAATGCTTATAGTTGCAATGTAATTCTATATTTATCACAATAAATAAAACTGGTACCCTACTATGATACCAGTTATTTTGCTTAATTCAACTTATTTATTATTTGTTTCCTTTCAAATGGATATGTAACTAACCTATTACCGTCCTTATCTTTATTTAAAGTGACAGCCACTATTTGTCTATTTTCATAGGTTGTATAATATAGCGTCTTGTTGTCCAAATCATAGCAATTCGAATATACAGTATATTCTTCTTTTCCTGATTCTGTCTTATTAACGCCCTTTATCTGTTCTACTGTCCCTAGTATATGGAAAAACTGAGTAATATCTTCTTCTACGGTCGTCCCTTTACTTGAATTTAACTTGCTAAAAGCAGCTCTCACAAAACGAGATTCGGGAGATACATCGCCTGGTAAGCCAATACCACCAAAACCAGTACCGTCTACCTTTAAATCCACACTATCTGAGAATGTATTTTGTGGTGTACTGATAGATAAATTGCGATATTTATTCAGATTGTACATCTGATAATTAAATTCTGGATTATTAGTCAATATTCCAATTGGATTATCATAAATATGTACTCCAGATTTAGTTACTTCTACTACAATGGATTTTTCTCTATCTGCAATTAACCAATGTAATCCTGCTAAAGGTAACTGTTCGCTAAAACTAAGATTAATGAGATTTATTTTTTCAACTAAATTTCTTGCTTCATTAACATCGCTACACTGTCCCAGAATCCATGGAATAAACTCGAACGGCGTAATATTATCTTTGTCATTCTCTAAAGCATCGCTATAATATGCATTTCCAGGAAAATTCAATCCTGCCATTCCTAGTCCATCCTCATTAATAGCATCAAAATACAATGGGTAATCGTTAGCGACAATTCCAACACCTATTAATGATTTATGATTCTTTATAGCCTTTTCCTTTCTAAATTTAAACTCATACTCAGCCGGAGTAATGATTACCTGCTCGCCATATGAAAAATCCAAATCTAAGTTTCTTCCAAAATAATTATTATTACCATTTAAAGTAATTGCTGTACACATTTCTATCACTTCCTATAAAACCTTTTTAAACTAATAATTACTAGTAGTTTTTAATTGTAAAAAGCAGTTTAATAGCTATTATCTATTCTTCATCTACCAAATTCACAATATCACCTTCAAATTTACCATGGACTACTAAACCAGTTATATCTTTGAAAGTACGACATATATGCTCAAAACTATGCACTTCATACACTGTACCATTTTTATCCATTATTTTATCTCCAATTTTAAATTTTTTTGTTCTGGGTACAACAACACTTGAAATATCTTCACTTTCTAAATAAAAAACATCTATAGCTTTCATTAGTATCTCTCCGATTTCTTGAGACTACTTAAATCTAGATTAATATTATTATATTATTCCTTATGCTTATATAACTCTATTCTATTCATATCTTTTAGGTAATTGGCATTCCCATAATCTAAACTACCAGTTGTATTATATACAATAGCATCCCCTACATCATTATCTTCAAGGAAATCTATATCTAAAAGAAACACTTTTAATATCTTTCCATTATTTAACCACACATTAACCCACTTACAGTGAAATTTATCCCAAATATCATACAAATTAGACTTAATACTGATTTTCATTTTATAACATCTCCCTTTACTTTGTTGGAATAGATATTATAACTATCTTTTGTCCTTATCTAGATATACCAAATTATATATAACTTCATTCATATCTATTATACTACTTTTCAATTTATGCAATCGATCTCTAGTGTAATAGAGACTTTTCTCTTTGCTAAATATAATTCTGTATTTTTTATTGTATACAAAAAGCTCCCATTACGAGTGCTTCATCCAACGGCAACCAATCTTTAGCTTCTTTAAGCGTATTGTATGCCTTTCTTATCAAAGAATTTTCTTCTAAGTACTGAATACCATCACTTGTGATATACCAACTTCTAGGATGGTTAATTTGACTCATCTCTGGTGGTATTACATCTAGAAACTCAATGCCTTTAATATAACCATCATCAGTCAACATCTTTAGCGTTTGATAATACTGTCTGTCTGAAATACCTAATCTATTAGCGTTAAGTGATTCAATGTTTGGTTCTAAATCATTCTCGTAACAATCGTTCGAATACTTTAGAATTTTAGTTGCTACTTTTGCATAACTGGACATGATTATCACTCCAAATATTCAGCAAACTTCACTTCATTTTCAGGGCACTGTACACGTTTCCCTTTTAAAGGCCCACTTTCAGGAATAATTGTTAAATATGCATATTTATCATCATTATCGAAACTAGATGTATAATCTACTATCATTCCAATAATACTTTCACCATCATTAAATACTACTTTACCCCTAGCAGTTTTTTCAAAATCACTTAAAATCATTAGAATCACCTTTCCAAGGAACTAAATGTACCCCAGTTTTACTGTAATGAATTTTTATACCATTTAATTTTCTACCTTTATTGTCAATTGCTACTACTTTACTCAAATTAATTACTTCAGTCGGCAAAGATTCCCCATTTCTAGAGAATTCAAATTCGCCAGTTCCTTTATACTTATAATACCATTCATCAATCTCTTTTTCGCTAATATTACCATTGAAATCCGTCTTGTGGAGTATCTTCGCCATCTTTACTTAAATGTCGAGCTTGTTTCTGTATATTTACTGAATCTTTCCAAATTCCTTTGTTAAAATTCTCCATTAAAATGTCTGCATTAGTTTCTTCTGATGTCTTCTCAGTATTCTCTTTTTTATTATCACGTTTACCAATACCAGATACAATTCCTGCAGCTAATATTTTCTTAATCTATCTGCTTTTTCGTCAGTTTCTACTTCAGTAGGAATTCTTCTACAACGGCAATTAGGATGTGAACTTCCTGGAATTCTTGGACTAACTTCATCATCAACTTTATATGGCTCTAAAGCTCCAATGATTAAGTGCTTTGTTGTCTTTTAACATCAATTTGCCAAAGTTTCCTTTTACTGTTAATTAATCTTAGATAATACGCATTCCAAACTATCATTTTGGTATATCACCAATCTAGAGTTAGTATAGTTTTCATTTTAAACTTATTAACATTTCTATTGTACTTGCTCTTATATTTTAATGGATAATTCTATTAACTCATTTCATTACCATTTACCACTTAACATATATATTTACATTATGAATTAACACAAAGTATAAGTTATATTTAACACGAAACTTAAATTTCATGGTATAATACTATTATCAAATGAATGTTCGGAGGATAACTATGCAAAAAGAAGTTGCAAATAAAAAAATCGATGAGTTGCTACATGAGCTCCCTTATTATATGAATGATTTTGTTATTGTAAAAACCGCTGATGAATATTCTCCTAATACTATTCTTGAATACTTGAAGAATTTCCATCAATTTTTGATTTGGTTGATTGAAAATCATTATGTTAACGAAAATAAAACTAGTGACATCGCCCCAGAATCTCTTGATAAGCTTACAGTTCGTACTGCTACTGAATACAAATCTTATCTTTTACGCCGAAAAAAGCAAAATAAAAAAGCTCTTGATAAAAATGGTCATAAAGAAGAATCTACTGAGACTCTATCTAAAGTAACTATTCAGCGCAATATCACTGCTTTAAAGGTGATCTTTAAGTTCTTAAGCAGAAGCGCTAATAACTCTCAAGAAAAACCTTTTTTAACACACGACGTTATGCAAAGTATTGATAATGTGGCTGATAAGCAAACTCTACAAGCTAGAGCTGATGCCTTAGAAGAAAAGTTATTTTTAGATGATGAAACTGATGAATATCTGCAATATATCAAAGAAGTTTATCCTCAGTCACTATCTACTCAAGCTAAGAAATTCTACAATCGCGATGTTGAAAGAGATTTAGCTATCAATGCTTTAATGTTAGGATCCGGTCTCCGTTTATCTGAAGTTGTTAATATCAATATTGAAGATTTAGATTTCGAAAACAATCGAGTTGCTGTACTTAGAAAAGGAAATAAAAAAGATTCTGTCAGAATTGCCGCTTTTGCAATGGAATATTTAGCTAATTATCGTGATATCCGTGCTAGTCGTTATCGTGCAGATAAATATGAAAAAGCATTCTTCTTAGCTATTAGTCGTGGTGGTTCCAAACGCATTACTGGCTCTGCTATTGAAAAAATGGTTTCCAAATACTCTAAAGGTTTCAAAGTCAGAGTTACTCCTCATAAGTTGAGACACACTTTAGCTACTAGATTGTATAAACAAACTAATAACCTTGTTTTAACTGCACAACAATTAGGACATAGCTCAACTGCTACAACTACTCTTTATACTCATATTGATAATGATGAAACTACGGATGCATTGAATTCTTTATAGTACACAAAAAAAGAAGTTGAACCAAATTTGATTCAACTTCTTTTTGCTTAGTCAAGCTTTAATGTATTTAAGATTCCTTTTAAGTTAGTACTTTCAATTTGTCCTGGTGCAGAAGCATCGCCTACTGTACCAAATGTTAAGCAAGAACCAAAGACTTCACCACTTATTCTGGTTACTTTACCTAAGTCTCCCATCGCCATTGTAATTAATGGACAATTTAATTTGTACTTCATATTATCTGTAGCTAGTAATAGATTTAGGACATCACGTGCACTATTAGGCATTACTGCGATCTTAGCAATATCAGCACCGTAAGTCTTCATCAAAGTTAGTCGTCTTTCTAATTCAGAAGTTGCAGGAGTCTTATCGAAATCATGATTACTCATGATAATATAGATATTATTTTCATGAGCTTCGGCGATAATTTCCTTTAGCTTACTTGTTTTTCTGAACAATTCTAAGTCTAACAAATCTGTTGCCTTTTCTTTAATCAATACGCGACAAATATCGAAATATTCTTCTTCTGATAATTCTTTAACTCCACCTTCGAAATGAGTTCTAAATGTAGTTAATAAAGGCATTTCACCCATAACTTGGCGTAGCTTTTTGGCTGTTTCAACCAACTTTTCAGCATCTTCAACTTGATCAAAGAAATCTATTCTCCATTCAATTAAATCAGCGTTATCACTAGACATAATTGTTTCGGCTTGCTTTATAATATCATCACTTGATTTTCCGGTAATTGGAACAGCTATTTTAGGACGGCCCGTACCGAATTCAACATTTCTTACTTTGACTATCCTCATCAAATTCACCGCCTAGTTATCTTCGCTAAATAATAATTCTCTGATGTAGTCTACAGGCATATCTTCACCTGTCCATAACTTGAATGTTTCTGCACCTTGTTCTAACATCATACCTAAACCATTAAGAACATGATCTACGCCAGCTTCTTTAGCAACTTTCATTAATTTTGTTTCTCTTGGTGCATAGACTGTATCGAAAACAATCATATCTTTGTGGAACCAACTAGGATCTTCAACTAATGTCATGTCTTCTAATGGTTTCATACCTACACCTGTAGCATCGCAATAGATATAACTTGAAGCAATTTCCTTCTTAAAGTCTTCTTTATCTTCTAGGTGATGTAGTGTTGCTTTACAATCTGTTTCACGATTGATGATTTCAACGTTCTTTTCAGCTTGTTCCCATTGAGCATCATCTAAATTGAAGATAGAAATTTCCTTTACCCCATCAAGTGCTGCTTGAATTGCAATTGGAGTACCAGCACCACCTGCACCTGCTAATGTCATCTTCTTACCACGAATATCTAAGCCTTCATCAGCTAGTGACTTCATGAAACCTGTTCCGTCAGTTGTATATCCAGTCAATACACCATTATCGTTTACAACTGTATTTACAGCACCAGCCATTTTAGCTGCTGGATCTAATTTATCCAAATAAGGAATAATCTTTTGCTTATTTGGCATAGATACGTTAGATCCACGCATATCTAAAGTTCTAATTGCATCTACAGCTTTTTCTAGTTTATCATTATCAATTTCAAATGCTAAATATGCATAGTTTAAACCTAATTTAGCAAAAGCATTGTTATGCATTGTTGGTGACATAGAATGTCTAATAGGATATGCCATCAAACCAATTAATAAAGTATGTCCATCGATACGTTCCATTTTAATTATCCCCTTTAAAATTAATTTTCACTTATTTCAGCTGCTTCTTTTCCTGCTACAAATCCGGAAGAAATGCCCCATGAGTTCATCATACTTGGCATAGAATCATGTCCATTTGCTCCACCGATTACTTCACCTGCAGCAACTACATTAGCCAATTTATTACCATTTTCAAATTGTAGATGTAGATCTGCATCTGTTACAAATCCACCTAATGTGGTTGCAAAACGATCACGTTGTTCAATGATGTAAAATTCATCGCCTTCATATTCATGTAAGAATTTACTATCTCGGCCAAATTCTTCATCTTTTCCTTGTTTAGCATAGTCATTGTATTTTTGAACAGTTTCACTTAAACCAGCTACATCAATACCTGCTTTTTGTGCAACTTCTTGTAAACTACCCTTCACAAGAATTGGATTACTCTTTCCGTCTTTTGCAAAGTAATCAGCGATTTCACTTTCACTAAAGTCATGTAAGACTAATAACTTGTAGAATTCATCCCATGTTCGCTTATCCATTACTAAGAATGCCACTCTGTCTTTTTGTTTTAAGACTGCATCTCTTAATTCAGCATATACATCAGATTCATTAACGATTCGTTTACCATCTGTATTAACATAAATTACTCCCATATCAGTAGCAAGTTTAGATGCATATGTTGTTAACTTAGCAATTCCTGGTTCAGTTTCTACCCCATGAGGATATACTTTATACCAGCCTAAGTTCCTTGTCTTCAATTGTAATGGAGCTAAGAATTGATAAGCATCGCCAGTTGATGTCATTGGACCATAATAGTATAAACCTTGACTTTCTGGTCCACGCATCTTTGTATTAGCACCATAACCACCGGAAGCTAGAACTACTGCCGAAGCAAAAATCTTGGTCGTTTTATGCTTTCCTTCAGTCACAATACCTGTAATCTTATCACCGTCAGTTATAACCTCTTCTACTCGACTATCAAGTAAGATTTGGCCACCTTTTTCTTCAAAAGCTTTAGCAACTTTAGTGATAAATTCATAACTACTTGATGTTGGTAATTCAACTTGACGTTCAACTGAATGTTCTGGTGTTTGAGTTTGAGCTTTTCGATATTCTAAACCAGCAAATTCAGAAATAAAATCAATTGCATCACCAATGTTATTTGCCATTAAATTAGTTAACTCAGGAATATTAGTATCTTTTGATTCACGTCTAACATCATCTGCTAATTTTTCTGGTGTATCATTATCCGCTTCATCGCCAAAAATATTCTTAGCAATTTTAGATCCTGTTGCAGTTACATTAGAACCATTTAGGATTGTAGCTCCACCTAGGTAACCATTTTTTTCTACTAAAATTACTTTCTTTCCTAATTTTAAGGCGCGACATCCAGCAACTAAGCCAGCTTCTCCACCACCAATAACAACAACATCTGTATGCAATTCTTCAGTTACATGAGGAATATCTTTTTTCTTAGAATCAATCTTTACTTCTGCTTCTTCCACCGCATCTTTAGCTGATTTCAAAATTGCATCACTCATGACAGTAGCGCCACTAATTGCATCGATATCAAAACTTTGATTATCAAGAATATCATTTCTTAGTTTTGAGAAAACTTGATTAAAAATACCTTTTGTTTCAGAATGTTTCTTTACATCAACATTTATAATTTCTTGATTTTCAACTCCAATTTCCAAATCAATTGGTCCGTTATGCCCTTGAGCTTGAGCAGTAATTACTTTCTTTTCAGTCATATTTTTCACTCCACTAAATTACTTCTTGTGGTGGTCAATTGCATATTGACGACGTCCACCTGGCTTTGGAATCATATCTTGCATCATAATACCGATACCACCATCAACATTGATTTCATCACCATTTGTATAACCTGAACGATCACTTGCTAAGAATAGTACAGTATTAGAAATATCCTTTAATTCACCAATACGCTTGCTTGCTACTAAACGACTACGTCCATCTTCAACTTCCTTATCTTTGTAGAAGTCTTTTGATAATGGAGTCTTAACTAAGCAAGGAAGTACACAGTTACTACGTACACCAAATTGTCCCCATTCGGCTGCTATTTGTTTAGAAATCATGTTTACAGCAGCTTTGGTTGTACTATATGCACCAGAGTATGTTTCTGGGAAATGAGAAGCAACTGTTGAAATATGAACCATTGTACCTTTCTTTTGTTTAATCATTTGACGACCAAATCGTTGAGAAGTTAAGAAATAACCATTAATGTTAATATTAATTTGTTGTTTCCATTCATCAAATGTTAAATCTTCTAATGGTGAGAAACGAAGAATTGCTGCTGTGTTAACCAATACGTCAACACGACCAAATTTATCAACTACCTTCTTTACAGCTTCATCTACATCATGTTCATCTGTAGAATTACATACAACTTCAAGTGTTTCTACTTTAAATTCATCAGCTAATTCTTTACTTAATTTTTCAACACGTTCTTCAGCAATATCCATCAATACTAATTTAGCACCTTGTTCAGCAAAGTCATGAGAAAACTTTGTTCCCATACCACCAGCAGCACCTGTAATTACAACAACTTTATTTCTTAATCCTAACCATTCAGTCATAAATATTAACCTCTTTTCTTCAATTCAATTAGTCTAAAATTTCTGGCCAAGCTTCTTTCAAAACTTTTTCTGCATTCTTATAAGTATAATCAGCTACCCAATCAATACCTTTGGACATATAGTTATCAGAAATAACTTCAACCCCAACAACTTTTGGATCGATACCTGCTTCCTTGATCATCTTTAAGAATGCTACTGTATCAGCTTGTCCCACACCTGGAGCTAAACGATCATGCATTGATTCGTCTCTCAAGATTGAATCTGCATATGGTCTTTCATAAGCATCATCAATTTGGATAGAAATAACTTTCTTAGCTTGTTCTTTTGTCAATAAATCATAAGGTTGGTTAGCACGAACCCAGTGCCATGTATCCAATAGCATCATTGCGTTATCACAATCAGCTTTTTGCAATACTTTCCATGTCTTATCTAAGTTTGGTAAGCCACTATATGGCATTGGTTCAAGGGCAATGATTAAATCTCCAGCTCTATCACATAACTCTCTAAGTTTTTGTGCAGTATAGTCTACAGGATAATCTTCCATTAAACCTGTATTAATATGCTTTACACCAAATAGTTCACACATATGGAAGCACATTTGTTCCTTATACTTTTGTTCATATGAGCGAGGTTCTTCGCACCATTGAACGATGTATTCTACTTCTGTACAAGTGATATTGTATTTATTTAAAATATCTATAATATCTTTATCTGTAAGCCCTTCATTTAAAGCATCTACATATGTTTCAGCTCTTAAACCGATGCCATCATAGCCAGCTTCAGCAGCAGCTTTACAGCGTTGTTCAAATGTACACTTATCTCCCAATGTCCAAGAACTTATAGTAATAGGATTTTTCTTACTCATAATAAAACCCTCCTCAGAGTTTGTGATTTATTTAATTAATTTTTACACTTTTAATATATATCAATAATTTCTATACGTCTAATTGATATTTTTTCTATAATTGATACAATATTTCTATACGTTGCAATCGTTATCAAAAATTGAAAAGAGGGCCTTTTATGAATTTACAACAATTACAATATCTTCACGTCTTAGCTCAGACTGAGAATTATACACAGGCTGCTGAAATGTTACATATTACACAACCTTCTTTAAGTTACGCGATTAGTTCCTTAGAGAGTCAAGTTAATATCAAATTATTCGAAAAATCTGGTCGAAACATTAAGTTAACTCGTAGTGGGAAAATCTTTGTTGAAGAAAGCTTAGCTGCTATCGAATCACTCAATCGTGCTATTGAAAGAGCCAAGAAATCCGAAAATAACAAAGAAGTTATTAAAATTTCAATGCTACGTTCTATTAGTTCTCACTGGTTACCAGCTACTATTCGAAAATTTTTAGATGATATTCCTGAAGAAAAACAACCTTCCTTTGAATTTGAAAGTGGTATCGGTTTTTCACACTCAATCTTAGACGAATTAAGAGAAGAAAAAGTAGACGTTGCATTCTGTTCAAAGATTGATAACTTGGATGATGTTGATTATTTCCCTGTATATGAACAAAAATTAAAATTCATAACTCCACTTGATCATCCCCTAGCTAATAAAAATAAAATTAATTTGAAAGATACTTTAGACTTTAAATATATTACTTATTCTTCTAATACTGGTTTACGTGCGGAAACTGAACAACTATTTTCAATTTGCGGTGGCACCCCTGATAGTGTCTTCGAAGTTGACGAAGATGAAACCGTAGCTGGTATGGTTGCGGCTAACTTTGGTGTAGGAATTGTCCCAGAAATGCCAATTCTTAGAACATTAGATGTTAAACAAATCCCAATTGAGTTTCCTAAATGGCATCGCTTCATCTACATGGCTACTCTTAAGCGTCATTACCAATCTCCAGCTGCTTTAGATTTCATCAATTTTATTAAACAAAATTCCGATGCTGGAAAATAATAAAAATCACTAGAATTGAATTTTAATTAATTCGTTCTAGTGATTCTTTTTTTAGATGAATTTATACTTGAAGCAACGTACTGCTAAAATTATCATTACGATTATCCCTAACACTGAGACAGCTACATCTAAAACAAATACATGAACTAAACTGGCTGCTGTATCATCTAGGATAAAGGTAGACACAATCGGACCCACAAAATATGTTAAAGCAGCCGCAAAACTATAGTATCCTGTAACTCTCCCTTTTTCTCGTGGAAAATAACGAGATAAAATTGTTAGACCAACTTGCCAAATACCGCCTGCCGCAAAGAAACCAATTGCGATACTTGTCAAACGTGCAATTGTTGGAGTTGGATGAACAACCATCACAGCTAACATCGCTGCAGCAACAATTGAATATACCAATAACACTTTAAATGGATGTACCTTTCTAACTACAGTCGATGTGATAAATACCGAGATTAAAGAAGAAATAGCATACCATGAAATCAACGTTTTAGAAAAAACTGGTGTTGATCCGATGACTTTTTCTGCAAATACTGGTGCATATTGTGAGTACATATAAAATATAAATGATAAAGTAAATCCTAATATTACCATTCCTACCCCATCAATCAAAACAGAAGGCTTATTTGTAGAAGTTTCCAAGATTTCTTTTTGTTCACTAACTGTTTCTTTAACTATTGATTCATTTTTACCAAAATTAGTTACACTTACTTTTAATAGAAGTAATCCTAGCATCACTGCCATAGCTGGAATAATGATGTATGCACTGTTTACTGCTGCAATTACTAACGGTAAGATCGTTTGCGATAATGACATTGAAGCTTTTACTAAGGCATTCATACTAGCAGGTTTCTCTGGAAATTTTTCCGTTAATAAAGGATAGCTACCAGAATCATTAAATGAATTGGCATTGCCTAAAAATAAACTACAAATTGACGCCATCCAAATATTTCTACTTATTAATAAACCTATCAAAAATATGATGTTGGAAATTGTTCCGATAATTATAGTATTTTTTCTACCAAATTTATCCGAAAACCAACCCGCTAATAAAACAGTAATCAAATGTCCTAAACCTAACATAGAAATAACAATTGAAATTCCTTTTAGATCTGTATGCCATAATTCCATGAACCAACTATGGAATTGAGAAACCAGAATGATTGATGATCCCCAGACGAAATAATTAAAGTATACATAGAAGGCTAATACTGATCTTTTAGCTTTAGATTGATTTTTCTTACACATAATAGGGAATTCCATTCCGTCCCCTCCTAACTTGTTATCTTTTTCACATTTATTACACGTTAATTTTATCTATTATTTTTAAAAAATTCCAATAGACTTTATTTATTTTAATTTTCAATTTTATCTATATGTATAATTATTTTATATTTTATATGCTATAAAATTAATATTGGTTACGGTTACTAAAGCATTTATAAATAATTAGATCCTATAGAATATTTATATGATTAACTTAAAATATATCAATTAGACAATACTCAATAGATGACTTATATTAAAAATGTAAATAGATTGATAAAAAAATCACAATTAGGTGGGTGGAAAGTCATGAAAAAACAAAATTATGCTGGCGTCGCTGCCAGTGTTTATATCAACTTTGCTTTAGTTGGTATGGCAACAATCATCATTTCACAATACAGTTCTTATTTCCAAAAAGCGTGGAATACTGATGTTAAAGGTATCTCAACTGTACTTTCAGTTGTTGGTATCGGCCGTATCTTAACAATCTTATTTGCCGGTGTTATTTCAGATAAAATTGGTCGTAAAAAAACCATGATTATCGCAATCACTTCCGATATTATTTTCTTATTAGGTGCTGCATTTGCTCACAATCTCTTTATGGCTTGTGTTGCTGCTTTATTCTTTGGTGTTACTAACTCCTTTGGTGATTCAGCTTGTTACCCAGCCCTAACAGATGCTTTCCCAGAAAAATCAGCTACAATGAATTCATTGGTTAAAGCTGCGATGTCATTATGTCAATTCTTGTTCCCATTCTGGGTAGCTTCTGTTTCAAATGCTAGATTAACTGCAATTATTTTAGCTGTCGCATTATTCTTAGACATTTTACTTGTTATGTGGACACCATTTGCTCCTCATGATGAAAGCAAAAAGACTGAACCAAAGGCTGAAGTTAAGCAAGAAACAACAACTGTTTCATCAGCTAACCAACCAAAAATGGCAATTGATGGTTCCTTAATCATCGCTCTAGGTTTTACAATTTGCTTCACTTTCTACGTATTCTCACAATATATTCCAAACTTTGGGATCAACGTATTAGGTGTTGCACCTGCAACTGCTAAAACTCTATTATCTTGGTACGCAATGTCATCCATGATTTCTGTTTTTGTGACTGCTATTGTTGTTACAAAAGTTAAGCGTTTAACTTTAATCTTACTTTACTCAACATTATCAGCACTTGGCTTATTATTGATGGTACTTTCACCATCTCTAATGACTGCACGTATCGGTAGTATCGCAGTTGGTTTCTTCGGTGCTGGTGGTATCTGGCAAGTTGGTCTATCTGTATTAACAAGTTACTTTCCTACTGGCCATGGTAAGTTGACAAGTTACTATAGTTTCATGGCTTCCTTGACATACTTCTTAGGACCTTTGTTATCCAGTTTCGTAATTAGTGACACTGCAGCAAGTGTACTAAGTGTATTCTGGATTACAGCAGTCGATACTATCATCACTGTTGTTGTAACACTTCTACTTATTCAACGTAGTCGTAAATTTGATGTTAAATAATTGAATTATTAGTACAAAAATACCACTAAATCATAGTTATCAAAACTATTGATCTAGTGGTATTTTTTAGCCTTTTTTATTACAAATGGATGTAAGTCCTAGAGGATGGGACAAAATACCTATCTTCCTGAAAAACAATAAGTGATTTTCAATATTCGAAAATTGCTTATTGTTTTTTTATTTTATCGAAGGTAAGTTAAGCGTGAAGTAGCCATTATATAATTTTTCCAAATTTTGCATTATCAATTCCATACCTATTTCGCCATGGTACTATGTCAAGAAAATGGATAAGTTAAATAGAACAAAGATAATTTTCCTTGTAAAAATTTTAAATCATCATCTTTTAAGCTGCTTTATTTACTTTTTGTACTTTATCAAAGTATGTCTGTTCAAATTCTAATGGTGATATGTAGCCACAATGGCTATGAATTCTCACCGTATTATAAAAACCATCTATATATGAAAATACTAATCGTCTAGCTTCATTATATGAACTGATATTATATTCATTTAAGCATTCACGCTTAATTATAGCGTGAAAAGACTCAATACAAGCATTATCCCACGGATAAGCTTTCTTTGAATAGCTTCTTGTTATTCCAGCTGTTATTCCGCAATACTCTTTAGAGGTGAATTGACTACCTCTATCACTATGAATAATTTTTGGATTACTCTTACGAGTAGCTTTCACTTTATTATAAGAGATATTATATTTGTGGTCTCCAATGTTGTTGATAAATCCCAAGAAATTATACGCCGTGAAAATAAATCCATGATACTAGTTAGATATACAAATCCTTCTTTAGTTGGAATATAAGTTGTATCAATGCACAAAATCGTATCAGGTGCTTCAGGATTAAATTGTTCATCTAGGATATTTTTCAATTTATTATTAAGGTTGGAATCTCTAGTAGTTACAGTAAAGGGTTTACAGTACTTTGCACGTATTTTTAGTTCTTTCATATATTTTCCAACAGTACGTTCAGAAATTTGTATGCCCATTTTTCTTAGTTTAGCTGTAATTTTGGGTGCACCATAAAGGTGCTGACTTTCTTTCCATATTTCCATGATAGGATCCTTGATTTTTAGCTGACGTTCTTTTGATTTACTCAATCCTTTAGACTTATGTCTATAATATCCTGATTTTGATAATCCTATACGTTTAAGCATTCCAGCTACAGTAGGCTTTTGTTTAGAATTTTCACTTACTTCTTTTATATTCTTATAAATTTCTTCCGTTGTTACTATCCCAGAATGCTTATTGCTTTTTTTAGTACTTCAATCGCTCCTTCTGCGTCTCTTAATTGTCTTTTTAATCTTACAATCTCTTTATCTTTATCGCTAGAATAATTTCCACTTCCTCTAGTTATCACTGATCCATCTTTTTTTGATAATTTAATCCATTTTCTTAATGCACTGACGCTTACTCCTAGTTTTTTAGCAGTGGTATTAATAGAAAGTCCACTATCATAATAATAGTTTACGGCATCTGTTTTAAATTCATCAGTATATGTTTTCTTGGGCATGTAATGTCCTCCTCAATAAAATTATTTAATTATTATACATGATTCTATCACATTTAACTTGTCCCAATTTTATTCTACCTTCAAATATCCAAGGTTAAACCATCTGCATCGATGGCTCGATACAAATAATGCCATTTTCCTTTAAGTTTCTGCCCCCATTAAAGACTTTTCCCAATACGCAAAAAACTATTTTTTGAATAAGGGACAATCAGTGCCTATGTTCATCCTCTAATTTATTCTTAAGATATTTTTACTTTCTCTACAGGTGTTGATACTTCTTTTTGTTCTTTTCGACCTTTCAACTTATACTTCATTAATCTCATGCCATTGAAAATTACCACCAAGATACTACCTTCATGAACCAACATTCCGATAGACATATTCATCCATTCGCTGAAGAAGACGCTAGTCAACAAGACCAACACTACTCCAATTGAAATCACGATATTTTGTTTCATATTATTTGCGGTGGCTTTTACTAATCCTAATGCGTGAGGCAAGTTGCTGAAGTTCGAGTTCATTAAAACGACATCGGATGTTTCAATCACTACGTCCGTTCCGCTTCCCATTGCGATTCCAATGTCTGCTAAAGCTAAGGACGGACTATCGTTAACGCCATCTCCAACAAAGGCTACAATTTGACCACGTTGTTGTAGTTTTCCGATATAAGCCGCTTTGTCTTCCGGCAACATGTGGCCGTGAGCTTCGGTCAAACCAAGTTCGCCGGCGACCACATCAACGGTTCCTTGGTTATCTCCTGAAAGAACGACTAGATTTTTCACGCCCAAGTCTTTTAATTCCTGCAAATTAGCTTTCACACCCGGACGGACTTGATCGCGAATGCCCATCAGTACTTTTAATTCACCATCGACCGCTGTCAAAACGAGAGAGTTCCCTTGTTGTTCAAACCGTTTGACATCTTTTTGCACTTTTTTGCTGAGAGTGACATTTTCTTTTTCCATCAAGGCCACATTCCCAACAGCCACTCTATGTCCAGCTACGCTTGAAACGATTCCGCCGCCTTTCACGACTTCAGTTCCTTCAACAGGATAAAAATTTGTTTCTCCAATTTGGTTTAAGACCGCTTTTGCTAATGGATGATCTGATTCCCGTTCCACACTGGCCAGATAGCCAAGCGTTTCAGCAGAATCTTTTTCATACAGTTCAGTCGCTGCAACGGTTGGGTTTCCGACAGTTAAAGTACCTGTCTTATCAAATACAATTGTATCCACATTGCTGAAGTCTTGAATGACTTCACTCCCTTTTAAAAGAACACCGTTACGAGCACCATTCCCGATACCGGCAACGTTTGAGACAGGCACTCCGATAACTAATGCGCCTGGGCAACCTAGAACCAAGATGGTGATTGCTAACTCAATATTTTGACTGAACGCCCATACAACAATTGCCAGAACCAAGACAGCTGGTGTGTAGTATTTAGAAAAGCGATCAATGAACCGTTCCGCTTCGGATTTAGAATCTTGTGCTTCTTCCACGAGTTCAATAATTTTTCCAAATGTGGTGTCCTCACCAACTCGGTCAGCTCTGATTTGAATCGTTCCGTTTTCTAAAATGGTTCCTGCAAAAACTTCTGCATCAGCTAGCTTGTTGACCGGAACAGCTTCCCCTGTAATGCTAGCTTCATTGATATGCCCTTCGCCCGTAAGGACTGTGCCATCCACTGGAACTTTCGCACCCGTTTTAACGAGCAAGATATCCCCTTCATCTACATCATCCACTTCTACTTCTTCAAATTTGCCATTATCCATTTGTTTCAAGGCGCTTTCGGGTGCCATTTCAGTCAATTCTTTGATAGCAGATCGCGTTTGGTTCAATGTTCGTTGTTCCAAGTAGTGTCCGAATAGGAATAAGAACGTGACAATAGCCGACTCTTCATAATTTTGAATAAAAAGCGCACCAATCGCTGCAATACTGACTAAGACATCAATACTGATAACTTTGACTTTCATTGCTTGAAACGCTTGAATGGCAATTGGCGTAATCCCAAAGACAGAGGCGATGATCAAAGACCACTCTGAAAGTCCTACGTTTTCTAAAACAAAGTGACTGAAGAAACCGAGTGCGATTAACAATCCACTAATGACGGTGATAACATTTTTCTTGCTTAATATATATTGTTGCATACTTTTTCCCTCCAAATTTAATTTCTCTTTTATTGATAAATACAGTATAAGATAATTGCCTAAGTAATTAATTGACTGACATCAAGTTTTGAAAAAATACGTTTCCCTTCTCACTATTTTTTTATCTAACAGCCTCAATGACACTTATTCCTCTTTACAGTTATAACGATACCCTCTTTTTATCGAATAAAAATTTACGGCTATCAAGTTTAGAAAGTTCTCTTTTATCGTTTCTAAGCACCTCGAATCGGATTGCAACAAAAAAGCAATCCCGGAAAAATAGCTTTTCTTCCAGAATTGCCTAGTTTATTTAATCTGTTAAGCGGCCTTAACTTTTGCTTTGAGGACCGGATAGCCTACGTTTTCAATAGCTTTTTGAATCTCTTCAATCGAAGTGACAGCTGAATCAAAATTGATTTTGACTTTGCTAGAGTTGAATAATACTTTAATGCTGTCTTTATCAATACCGTTAACTGATTTCAAGGCACCTTCAATTTTTTGCATACAACTTGGACAAGACAACGTTTCTAATTGCAATATAGCTTTTTCCATAATTCCTATCTCCTTTATGTGTTTTTATTTTATCCGCAGCAGATTGCAGATTAATGAACACTTCCTTTTCCTCTTTACAACTGTAGTATAGCTCACTTTTAGCAGACGAAAATTGACGCATATCAAGTTTTGCACTTCTTTTGGTTCTGTTGCAAAGTTTTAAATCTACTATCAAATAAGGTAGAATAATAGAAAAAGATAGCAGGAGGAATGACGATGAATCATTTTAAAGGAAAGCAATTTCAGCAGGACGTGATTATTGTAGCCGTGGGCTACTATCTTCGTTATAACCTTAGCTATCGTGAAGTTCAATCTTATATGATCGTGGCATTAACGTTTCTCATACGACGATTTATCGTTGGGTGCAAGAATATGGCAAACTACTCTATCAAATTTGAAAAAAGAAAAATAAAAAATCCTTTTATTCATGGAAAATGGATGAAACGTACATCAAAATTAAAGGAAAATGGCATTATTTGTATCGAGCCATCGATGCAGATGGTTTAACCTTGGATATTTGGTTATGTAAAAAACGGGACACACAAGCAGCCTATGCTTTTCTTAAGCGGTTAGTGAAGCAGTTTGATGAACCGAAGGTTGTAGTCACAGATAAAGCCCCTCTATTACAAGTGTCTTTAAGAAACTAAAAGAATACGGCTTTTATCAAGGGACAGAACATCGTACCATTAAATACCTGAATAATTTGATTGAACAAGACCATCGTCCAGTAAAGAGACGCAATAAATTCTATCGAAGTTTACGCACTGCCTCTACCACGATTAAAGGCATGGAAGCCATCCGAGGATTATATAAGAAAACCCAAAAAGAAGGCACTCTCTTCGGGTTTTCGGTCTGTACTGAAATCAAGGTATTATTGAGAATCCCAGCTTAAATCATAGATACCGTAAGGGATTTTATTCTTTATTTAAAACTTTGCAACAGAACCAAATCATAAATATAAGGCCTACTTGAGTGCTGTAAAGGATCTTTATACTGGAGAGATTATAAGTTGGGTGGTAAGTAAAACTAACGACAATCCTTTAGTTATGAAAACAATTAAGGCAGCTATTGAAGCTAATCCAGGAGTAACTCTAATTTTACACAGTGATCGTGGCTTTCAATATACATCAAAAGAATATGTTCGTGAAGTTTCAAAAGCAGGAATTACACGTAGTATGTCACGAGTCGGACGCTGTATTGATAACGCACCAATGGAAAGTTTCTGGAGTCATTTTAAAGATGAGTACTACTATGATCATACTTTTATAACTTATGAAGAATTAGTGTCCGGGATCGCTGGATATATTAATTATTACAACAATGAGCGTTATCAATGGAAACTAAAAAGCCTGACTCCAGCAGAATGCCGAAATTAGGCCGCATAAAATTTTACATATTTAATTGTCTACTTGATAGGAGGCACTCCATATCATGTTTGTGCTTTTATTTTCCCAATGAATGAAGGTCGTTCTGTCTTAAAAAAGCCAAAAACGGACAGATGGAAGCAAAAGCACTGAGTTCTGTTCCGTTGTTAATGAAGAGCGACAGAACACTAACGTGTAGAAAAAAGTGTGTCCGATTATTCGCTGTAAAGCAATAAATCATCTAAATCCAGAATCTTGATCCTTTTCCCAGACAGCTGTTGAATCAATCCCTCATCCTCCAATTCTCCAAATTTGCGACTGATGGTCTCAGGTGTCGTTCCTAAATAGGAAGCAATGTCCTTTTTTCCCATCGGCAGGGTGATGATGGGAGAGTTGCCCATTTCAGGTTCCACATTTTCTGCCAAAAACAAAACTAAACGGGTAATGACACTCTCCAAGGCTACTTGTGTCGTTTGACGTTCTGAACTTTCTAACCGTTTAGACATTTCCGCCAATAGTTTTAAAGAAATAGCTGGGTATTGTTCCAAAAAATCTTGGACATCTTTTCGCTGAATCATACAGACAACGGTATCTCGGATTGCTTCGGCATATTCCTCGTGTACTGCATCCGGGTTGAACAAGGTCCATTCTCCGGTGAAATCACCAGGGTTCAAGATCCGCACTAGCTGCTCTTTGCCAGAGTCTGCCAATCGATAAATACGGATTTTCCCACGATTGATAATATATAAAGTATCCTCTTTTTCTTGTGAACGAAACAGAAACTCTCCTTTTTGATACTGTTTCGTGTGGGCTTTTTCAGCAATGTAATTCATCGCGCTATCCTCTAAGTGATTGAATATTGGAACCAAGCGGATACAGGCTGCGTGGTCGCCAATTTCATGATGGGTATGTTTAGTCAATTCATTCTCCCCCTTTATTTATTTTGTTTATATTCGCTGCTTTTATTATATAAATCTCTTACTACAAAAAAATTGATGCACATCAAGAAAATGGAAAAAGGACTGGAAAGAATTCCAATCCCTAAATCAGCTTCTACTTTTACCTTAATCTCCATCCTCATCAAGAGCGTCATCATCTTCTAATGCTTCTTTACCAATGAACGCTTGCAGCATCCAAATGTTCTTGTCTAAGTCATTTTTAAAAGCAATCAATGTATCTTCTAAAGCATCGTCACCCTCGTCTTGAGCTAAACGAATCGCGCGAATAGTTAGGTCACGATTGCTTCTGAAGTCCTCGATAATATTTTCAACCATGTCTTCTGCTTTAGAGTATTTATTAACTGCATCTTCCGAAAGTATCGAATATTTTTCAAATTCAACCGTTGTCGAAGCAGGTTTATGCCCAGAAGTAATTAGACGCTCCGCAAGTTTGTCGAACCATTTTTCATTTTCGTTATACAACTCTTCAAATTTTTCATGCAACGTAAAGAAATTGGCTCCTTTTACATACCAGTGATATTGGTGCAGTTTCACATGTAATGTATGCATGTTGCCTAAAAGATGATCTGCAATGGCCGCTGCATTAATTTTCGTATGATGAACATGTTCCTTGTGTTCTTGTTCTTCTTGCAATCTTTCTTGGGGTGTTCTTTCTTGAGTAGCCTTATTTTCAGTCATGATTTATTCCTCCTATAATTTTGGTTTGTTTAAAATAGCTTTCTTTGATTCCTCCTTTTTCTTTACTGAATTTAGTATAGGATAGATTTCCGTTAAAAAAATTGACGCTCATCAAGAAAAGTATTTCTTAATAGACGCCAGGCTTCTCTAGTCAACTCACTCCAGTCTAAAGACATGGGGCTTGTGAGTGTTCAAGCCTTTCGGCTCTACTAACACACTCTTCCGTGGGTAAAATACAGCATAAATATCCAAAAAAAGATACTTACGTCTTACACATCAATTTACCACAGCACTTTGTATACAATAATATACGGGTGGCGCGAGCTGCCAAACGCACCCTTTACTTAGCTTTAGCTAAGTTTTTTGGTTTTTCTAACTTATCTAATCCTTTAGCTAGAATATTTTTAGCTGCATTCCAATCTCTAATATGGTGTTCATGACAATTAGGACAAGTCCATTCTCTATCCTTAAGATTTAACTTATCAGTTCCATTTGTTCCCATTATAAAGCCACAAGCATAACAAGTCTGTGTTGTATTTTTAGGATTAACTGATATAACTGTTCTGTTATACAAATTAGCTTTATAATCCAATTTCTGTAAAAAGCTTCTCCAGCCTACATCGGATATAGATATAGCTAAAGCGTGATTCTTGAGCATATTTTTACTTCTCAAATTTTCTACTACCACCAAATCGTGGTTATTGATAAGTGCAGTAGTAACATGATTCAAAAAGTTATTACGTTGATTGCGCACTCTGTCACGGAGCTTAGCTACTAAAACTCTTTGTTTTTGGTAATTTTTACTATCATGTAAAGAACGTTTTTCTTTTTTAGCTCTTCTTTGCCTTCTAGATAATACTTTTTGAGCTTTAGCTAGTTTACCTTTAATAGTACGGTAATAACGTGGATTAGCTACCACTTTACCAAAACTATCGGTCAAAAAATTTTCTGTATTCAAATCAACACCAACTTGAGAATTAGCTTTCGCTAATTTTTTTACAAATGGTGTATCAGAGCCTAATTGCATTGATACAAAGTATCTATCAGCTGTATCTTTAGAGACAGTAACAGTACCGATTCTAATATCATCTTTATTGTCAATAATACGACGGTGAGAACCAGATACTCTTAATCTACCTAATTTAGGCAAACTAATATGATTCTTATCAAGAAATTTTACGCTAGCAGAATAAACGTCCATTTTAGCATCCTTACCATATTGAGCATTAGTTTGATAACTCAAATGATAACCTTTTTTATGGAACTTAGGAGTTCCAGTGCGATGTACTTTTCTAAACATTTTCCAAGCTTTTTGATAATTTTGAATAGCGTTAGCTTTAGCTAAACTATCAATATTCTTATCTTGCATGTACTGATAATGATTAGACAAATTTCTAGCGTTTTTACGACTTTTTAATTCTTTAATACGTTCTTTAACACTATCAATAGGTAACTTAACTTGTTTCAACTTATATAATTCTTGGTCAATAGCAACCATTTTATTATAAACAGTTCTAGCAATGTTCCCATTGATTTTGATAATCTTCTTTTGGTTAGTGCTTGGATAAATACGCATTTTCAATCCATAATGATACTCTAAATCACTCATCTTCTTCATTGTATTTCACCCCCTTTAATTTTATACTATAATCATAATCAATGTATCAATTCATATCAAGTATAATAGCTAATTTTATAAGAAAAAGGAGACTATACAATGATTAATAAAATAAAAGACGCAATATACACAAAACGTTATGTATATAATTTACATTTTCACTTAATTTGGTGTACAAAATACAGAAACAAGACTTTTACAGATGATAAGCTGTCTAACGAAATGAAAGAGATTTTACAAAGAGTAGCTGATGACAATGAAATAGCCATCGAAAAAATGGAAGTAATGCCAGACCATGTACATATGCTTATCTCATTTCCACCGAGAAAATCAGCAGTAGACGTAATCAAAGCACTAAAAGGCAGAAGTGCATTTTTATTCTTACAAACACATCCAGAAATTAGACAAAAACAATATTGGGGCGGTCATTTATGGTCTTCTAGCTACTATCTAGGCTCTCTAGGTAATATGAGTAAAGATGTTGTTGAAAGATATATTAACGACCAAAAATATAATGCATACAAAAAATAGGACTCTACTAGTCCTAAGCTTAGGCTATCCATCCCCTCACTAAAGTAAGGGGATTTACGCCAAATCATCATTAAATTACCAATTTCTAAAAAAATATAGAAAAAATCTCTAAGTATACACATTGTATATTTAGAGATTTTTGCGTATCTATATAATTTTAGTATCCGTATAAGATATCGTGCTTAATGTTTTCAGCATCAATTCCCTTATCTTGTAACGATTGACTTACAGCTTCTACAATCTTTTCTGAAGAAGATACATAATATAACGCATCATTAGCTAGTTCGCTTGTCAACTTTGTTAATTCTCTATCTACATCATTTTCATCGCGAACAAAAATAAATTCTGCATTTGGTAATGATTTCTTAAATTCAGCAAAGTCTTCCTTGTAGAAATAATAATCCAAAGATGAATATACAAATTTAATCGTACGTTCACTCTTATCTTTAGCTAGTTTTTCAAGTAATGCTCTAATAGGTGTAACACCTACCCCACCAGCAAAAAATACTAAAGTTTGATTTCCGTCTTCAGGAAGTGTAAATTGGCCCAATGGACCCTTAACTTCTACTTCTTCACCTGGTTGTACAGTTAAAAGATTTTGTTTAAAGTTACTGATTTCTTTACCTGTTCTTGTACCTAGCAAGATTACATCATCTTCAGGTAAGGAAGCAAATGATAATGCACGTAACTTTTTCTTTTCTGTAATTTCTTTAGTAGGTAAGCCTAGTCTCATGTATTGACCTGCCACCCAATTCATATCATTAGGTTTTTTAATCTTTATTTCATAGTAGTCTTTTTCCAAATTTTCGATTGAAATTAATTCTGTCTTGTAGCTTGGTAATTCTTCTGCCATGATATCATCTTCTTTCCATAGAGTTATGTACAACATTATTTTATTTAACTTTTAACATTTTATCAAATATATCGCTCAAGAAATTTTCCCACACAAAAAAGTGTCATTGAGATTCACTCATATCTCAAATGACACTTCGTTATTACTTATTAATCTTTTTTAACACGTCTTAAGCCTAATGCACCCAAGAATCCTGCGATTGAGGCTAAGACCGCACCTAGAACAGAAGTAGATTTACTATTATTTTCACCAGTTTGTGGTAATACTTTTACTGGTTCTGCAACTTTTTTGCCCACTTTAGCTACAGATTTATTTGAAACAGTCTTAGTTACTACTGTTTGTTCTACTTTATTATTTGTAACTTCATTAACTTGTACTTTATTATTGTCTTGTTCTTTATCTGCAAGAACATTTAGTAGCAATACTACATTACCGTATTCATTAACTACTCGGTAATTCTTAGCAGTTTCGACTCCAGTAGCATTTATCCAATTACCAGTACTATCTTTTACTTGTAGTGTATTGTTATTGTAATCTACTAGAACTTTAGTTGCACCATCTTTATCAGTTGTTACAGTCTTAACTGTATCACTAGCTGGTTGATAGTGAACATAGAACTTCCTAGTTACAGTATTACCTGTCAAGTCAACTACACTCAATGTATATACGTGTGTTGTTTCTCCAGTTGCATCAGCTAAGTTAAATGTCTTGCTAAACTTATATGCTGGATATGGATTAGTTACTGTACTTCCATCTTGATGTGCTTCAGTAACAAAGTTCACACCAGAATTGTGGAATTCACGATAATCATTATCTCCATTGAAGAAGAAACGATATCCGTCCAAATTATCAGTAGCTTCTCCAGATACACTAAAGTCTTTATTATTAGTGTAGACTTGGTAATCACCATTGCTATCTAATTGTAAATTAGCCACATTATTTAAGCTAAGTGTTGGAAGAACTGTATCTAAGATTAACTCCATTGTACCTCTAGTTGTTGAACCATCATCTTTTGTATAGATGTAAGCAACAGGTCTTTGTGAAGTTGGTGCTGTATGGAATTGGAAACTAAATGTTCCATCACTATTTAAGTTAACCTTATTTACAGGATCATCTTCATTGTAACTATCTCCTAATACCACCAATGATTTAACATTTGGATCAACCTTACCTGTTAAAGTAAATACTTGTGTTGATGGATTATATACACCATCTTTAACAGCTTGTGCTCCTACCCAGTTGTAATCATTATCTTTTAAGTAGTCAAAGTGGATATCTGGGTTAGCATCTGCACGTGTTGTTAGATCCTTTAGACTGTGTCCTGGTAAATCTCCTGGATTACCAATTGTAGCAGAATCAGCATTTTCTTGAACAATATTTGTTCCTAGTTGTTCCACATTTGTAAAGGCTGGTGCTGGCGTAGGATTCTCTGGATCTGTATCAACACCCAAATAAACACCATTTGCAGAAGTTCTTTGAACATCATTAAATGTTGGTCCTACAACTTCTGTCCATCCTAATAATACAGTTCTACCACTTCTGTTAGTTACCTTTACATGGAACGTTGCCAATCCATCTTTTACATCTGCTTTATATACTACACCTGTAAAGTAATCACGTGCATAAGCTTCAACATTATCCCCCTTAGTAACCGCTGCTTGTACGACTACATCATCCTTGTTGTTACTTACGACTGTATCTAAAACAATACCAAAGTTTTCCTTAACAGTATTATTTACTTGCCATGCAAAAACAGCTTTAGGAGTTGCTGTATTCAATGTATATACTACATCTTTACCAGCTACATCTGATGTAAAGATTACTTTATTAGTATTCGTACTTACAGGAACCACAAAATTACCATTGTCATCAACTTGAACTAATGCACCATTGTAATAGAAATCAGATGTTGCATTTCCACGTAAGTTATAAGTTGAAGTTGCTGCTTGATAATCTGGAGAACTTTGATCGAGTTCTAATCCGTTAGTTGCATTCCAAACAGATACTCTAGTTGTTGCATCATTATTTCCATTTACCAATAAGGTTACTGTTGAAGTATTATCAGCTACATCGCTAACTGCAACTGATAAAGCATTCTTTGCTGCAGTTAGTGCTGCTAAAGTATCACTATCTAATACAGCTTTGAATGTTCCTGATGTTTTAGTAGCATCTAAGAACTTCGAATTCTTGCCATCATTTAACTTATAGCCAAATGTCTTATCATTGACTTTAACTACTGCATAAGAATAATCTGTAAAGCCAGATCCTGTATCTTTATAATCAAAGCTTAAAGTATGTGTTGCAACATCATATTTAACATTTGATAATACTGGAGCTGTTGTGTCGATAACTACTGGATAATCAGCTGTTTGAACCTTGTTTGCACCATCATTATACAAAGTAGCAACATAACGATATGTATATTTACCATCTGCTGCATTTACCATTTCACCGGTCTTATCATCGTATACTTTTCCATCCCAAGCCAAAGTATTTGGATTATTACGCATTGAAACTGATAAAGTTACGTCTTTATTAACTCCACTTTCATAGTAAGACTTATCCAGACCTTGTTCATCTGCAACTACACGAACAACTTTTCCATTCTTATCTAATACTTCAACTTTAAGATCCTTTAGATTTTGTTTAACAAAGGCATATGGTTTTAATAAGTCACTCTTACCATCAGCATTTGGTGAGAATGCAACTTTTCCATCTTGGTATAATTTAGCAACTTGTTGCCAATTATAATTACCTTCAAGATTTACTAAAGCCTTTAAGGAATCTTCATCAGCTACCCCTCTTGGATAGTTATCTTTATTAACAAAGTAGTTACCACCATAGACTGTACCTTCTTGATTAGCAGCTTTGTCAAATACATCTTCACTTGTCATATCACCATAATATGCAAGATATGGAACTACTAGTTGATTTTGACCATCATTTCCTACAAATCTTAACCAACCTTCAACTAATTGATTTTCTTTCAAACCTGTTAAAGATAATGTGAAATTATAAGTTGCGCTTTGTCCAGCTTTAACGGTTACTGTCTTATCTCCATAGACATGTGCTCCTGCTAGATAAACATCGTGGAAAGTTCCTGTATCAGCATCGCGCACTTCAGTTAATCCACCACCAAAATCATCAAAAGTATATGTTTGATCTTTATCGGATAAGTTCTTAAATGTTAGTGCAAATCGAGTTGAATCTCCAACTTTTCTCAAAGATACAGAACTTGTGCCGTCTGCTGCCACAACATATACTGGAGATTCTGTTGCAGCACCTGCATCAATTTCACCAGCACCTTGACGTCTAGGAGAAACTGGAGTGTCATATCCTTGTTGCGTCATTGGTTTAGCTGTATTCATGATTAAAGCTTTAGTAGCTTGAACTAAATCTGCTCCATTTAAGTTAGTAGTAGCTTTTAATCTTTGCATTACTAAAGCTGCACCCCCGGCATAAAATGGCCCAGCCATAGAAGTTCCACTCATAGTATTGTAACGATTATCGTTCCCTGTTGAAGTTACACTAACCCCAGGAGCTGATACATCTGGTTTCAAAGTGAAATCTTGTAAAGGACCCCAAGAAGAGAAGTCTGCCATGTCATCACCAGCACCTACAACCGAGTTTTCAGCTGCAACTGTCATTGCATTGCGCGATGCACCTGGATTAGCTACCGTACTACTAGAGAATGGTTCAAAGTTTCCGTCTGCTCCACCTGGTTTATAAGGAACTTCTTCACCAGTAACACTTGCCGAATTACCATTGTTAGAAGCTGAAATGGAGACGAATACACCATGTTGAGTTGCATATTCAACCGCTTTTTGTTCTACGTCATTTAAATTAGCAGCTGCTACCCCTTGACCTAGAGACATTTGAATTACGTTAGCACCTAATTTGACAGCATCATAAATAGCTTGGGCAATATCGTCAGTATTTTCATCAGCAAATTGATCATTAAATACTCGCATCATCATTAATTGTGTTTCAGGAGCTACCCCTACTGCATAATGCTCATCCCCATTAGGTTGCCCATCAGCTCCGATGATACCAGCAACATGTTGTCCGTGTTCTGATGCACCCGGACCATCGTCTTTAATCCAGTTGTTATCCCGACTCGCATAATTGTACACAAATGGGAATTTCTCTGAGGCATATTTTCCATAACCTAATTCACTAATTTTCTTATCTGCATCAGCTTGAGAGATTGCTGGAGAATCAGGAGTTTTAGCGAAATCTTTATGGCTTGTATCAGCACCAGAATCAATCACAGCAACTACCATACCTTGACCTTTATAACCATTATCCCATGCGGCTTGAACATTTCCTTTGACATGGTCTTGATAAGTTGTTGGGGGTACTGTTTCTTGATTTGTATCAGCAGTAGACTTTACTTGTTGAGCAGTCGTAGCTTGATTTTGATTGGTTACTGAATCAACATTACTTGTTTCTGCCTTTTTTACAGTATCATTTTGAACATTAGAAACACTATTGGAACTATTACTATTAGTTGCAACAGTTGTTTGAGCTGTCGTACTATCTTGCACACTCGAACTTAATGCCTGAGTCTTTTCTGTTTTAACACTTTCACTACCACTAACAGTGTCGGCTTGAGCATTAGAAACTGGACTTGTCACTAAAAATGTAACTCCAGAGATAGTAATAATAGCTGATACCACCCACTTAGATTTAGCTTTATAAAGCTTGTAGCGACGTTTTTCGCCTAGCAACTTTTCCATGCACTCATCTCCTTTTCCTAAAAGTTGTTTTTATATTAACATTATTTTAATCTTTAAACAATCATTTTATAATAATTTATTCATTATAAATCAAATTTAAATTCATAATTTATTCATGTATCTGTGATGAATATTTTGTATATTTTCTAATTAACAAGTTCTATTTAATTTTTCTTGTTTTAATGCTATAATTCTTGTAATTTTTTTATAAAGCCCTTGCAAAAACACATTTGAATATAGTACAATTGCATAAGATTAAGGTTTAATAACCCTAATACCTATATTTATTGGGAGTGATTATTAATGAACAAGAACGAATTAGTAGAAGCTATCGCAGAAAAGATGGGTACAACTAAGAAAGAAGCAGAAGCAGCTGTTTCAGCATTCACAGAAACAGTTAAAGAAGCTTTAGTAGATGGCAAGAAAGTACAAATCATCGGCTTTGGTAACTTCGAAGTACGTGAACGTGCAGCTCGCAAGGGTCGCAACCCACAAACAGGTAAAGAAATCGAAATTCCAGCATCTAAAGTTCCTGCATTCAAACCAGGTAAAGGCTTGAAAGATGCTGTTAACAAATAATTATTAATAGATGATTAAAAGACCCTAACTCGCAATTGAGTTAGGGTCTTCTTGTGTCTCTTTCTCTTATCCTTTATACCAAACTTCAAGCAAATCTTTAAAAGTAAATTCTAAATGAGTATGATTTCCTTGCAACAACAAATCTTCAACTATATTTTTATCAAAATTGATATAACCTTCCCATTGGCCTTTATCAGTTATTTCAACATAAATTTCCAATAATTTCTTATCAAAATCAGCATAATTCAATAACCAACTTAATGCACGACGTTTTCGATAACGTTCTTTAGCATTAATTAGGCGATGTTCATAATTTTCATAAGCATCTTTAACTTTTAGATAGCCCAAACTATTATTATCATCTAGAACTTTCTTTGTTTCTCTGTCAATTATTACGTATTTTCTATTTTCACTATCTGATAATTCATCAGACTTTACAGCAGCATATTTTTCTAATTTATCATCTAATATATCTTCCACTTCTATATCTTGATAATCATCTATTGCCGGTAATTCTTCTACAAGAGTGTCTAATTCATCTGCATTTTCTTCTCGCCATAACTCATATTGATCCAAATACCATTGTTCATTCTCACTATATTCTTGTTTTTTATTAGATAGTATATATCCTACCAGTTGATTTTCGTTTCCAGGAATAGCTTGATATTGATATGTTTTATCCAGTCTTTGAATTTTCTTTGGACATGCAATTAAAGATGCAATATCTCCATTATTTTTGTTTCCTAAAACGTTAATGTCTGGTCTTGCTTCAAAATTTAATTGCGTACCTGATGTTAACCTTCCAAGTTTAGCTAGACTTTTCCCGTATCCCAACCAATAATATTTAGCGATCAATTCTTCAGTATCCACTAAACATACATTTTTTAGCAATACAGTTGGATATATGTATTCTAAGCTACTTGATTTTCTTTCACGAACAATCACATCTGCTTTAATAAAAGTTGCAGTAAAATTATATTGAGTTAAATTCTTTAATTTTTTCATATTTACTGTACTCATAATTATCCCCCATTTTTCAGTGCTAATAATAATATACGCAATTCAAAAATTTTCTCGCTAAAATTTAAAATTTATTCGACTTTATTTTTGTTCCAAATCATTGTAAATTCAATTTTCCCTGTATGTTCATCATTCTGCTTAGAAACAATAGTATACCCATTTTCACGATAAAATCTTAATGCACGTTCATTCTTTTGATACACATTTAATGACAATGTACTGTGCAATTGTTTTACATATTCCAAAAGTTACCTACCAATACCTTGAGAACGATACGCTTTATCAACAAAAATCCCTGCAATATATTCATCCATCAGTCCAATAAATCCCTTTATTTCTCCATTTAAATCATAAACAAAAATATTAGCTTTCAATAATTGTTTTTCCACTTCTTCAAAATTAGCTTGCCAATAACTCTTTAGCAATGAAAGAATGGGCATCTTCGTTTCCCGCAAGCCATAACTGCATAACTATCTGAGTGTCTGATATCTGAAATTCTCTTATCATTTTATTTTCTCCTATAAATAGCTTTCTTATTCATTTATTGTATCCAAAACTAAACGATAAAATTAATGTAGCATTACTCTTATGTATCCTCTTTTATAATATTATAGAAAAACTTTATTTTATAGAATTTTCCAAATAAAAATCCCCACCCAAAAGGATGAGGTGCTTTTTTCGTATGACTAAATATACTCAAAAATTCAAATTAGATCTTAT
>OGKB01000084.1_pt1 | contig 85036 bp, 87 predicted proteins | sample 1572351 | NCBI WGS metagenome assembly OGKB01 (sample SAMEA2582088, study PRJEB24529) | metagenome | biome: Human gut stool | place: China | collected 2011
ATTAATTAAGAACATAACAATAATACTATATACACTAATACTAATATAGAAGATAATACTAACAATACTATAAGGAATATAATCATCAATATAATTAATTTCTTCTAGCGAAGAAAAGAATTATATTTCAAGTAGGGATAGGTTAATATAACTGATATAATTGATTATAAAATAATTGATTATAAAATAATTGATTGATGGAAGTGAGATATAGGAAATAAAACACAGGAAGCTGTTATAATTGATTGATGTAATAAATTAAGATTAATTATAATAGGACTGATTAATATATAGGTTGGTTGATATAGGGATATATGATATCAATGAGTTGAGTATATTAGATTGGATTATGTACATCAGAATAGTGGCACATAGAATATGAGAAGATAATATGTGTGATGTAGGTAAGAGAGGGTAGAGTGTGTATGGATGAGAAAAGCACACAAGAGAGTAACTGTATTAATAGGGTATGTTAGTAATATAGGTTAGAGGTGTCCTATAGATGCGAGGATAGGTATTCTATTGATAGAGATGGTAAGAGAATGAGTGACACTATTAAAAATAGTATTTAAGAAATAAGTAATATAAGGATATTAATATAAGGAGACCGATGCAAGGTCTGTTGAGATTAAAATGGGCGATTAATGTGAGAGGTAGAGATAGTGAATATGTTTGGAAGATATATAATGTTTAGATTAAAAGACATGATTTCAGTTAAGGTTAGTTCTAAATGGTGTTCTAAAGAAGTTGAGTATTTCTATTGTGATAAGTGGTAAATGGGGATAAGTGGTAAATGGGGATAAGTGGTAAATGGGGATAATAGTTAATAACATTACATTTAACACAACTAAACAAATGTAGACATAGATAAACAGGTATATACAAAACCATTCTATATATTGTGATTATGTGTTATAATGTATACTATATATAGTAAGACCTAAATGGTAATAAAAGGGATTAGATTATGATTAAAATTATACTGATACTATAAAATAGTGTGGTTTTGATTATAGGAGGATTGTGTTGATAACAGAAGAGATAGTAGGTCAAAATGAGGTCTTAAAACGAGATGGACGAGTTGTAGTATTTGATAGTGGCAAAGTATTCAATGCTATGTTGAGTGCGTATAGTAGTTTACATGATAGTATAGATAGTGAGTATATTAATGTATGTAATGATGCTATTAATACTATATTAGATGAGTATGATGCACTTGATGATAATAGGATATTGGGTGTCGAAGATATTCAAGATATTGTAGAGAATACGTTATTAGATAGTAAGTATAATGATGTAGCTAAGGCATATATACTCTATAGGGATAAAAGGAATCAAGAGAGAGGCAACTTGATTGATAGTGAGTTACAAGAGTTACTAAGTGGTGATAGTGAGTATTGGAATACAGAGAATAGTAATAAAGATGTAAAATTAAATACTACGTTAAGGGATTATATAGCTGGTATCGTAAGTACAGATATAGGTAAGCGTAAGTTACTACCTAAAGATGTGGTAGATGCACATAATAGTGGTATGATTCAAATACATGATATGGATTATATTGCTGAGTATCGTACAAATTGTGAGTTAATTAATTTAAATGATATACTGCAAAATGGTACAGTTGTGAATGGTGTTAGGATAGATAAACCTAAGAGGTTGTTGACGGCATCAACCATAGCAAGTCAGGTAGTATTGGCTGTAACTAGTTTAACTTATGGTGGAGCTAGTATTAATCTAGGTCATTTAGCACCGTTTGTGAGGGATAGTTATAATTGGTATGTAGATAAATATAAGAGTTGGGGATTAGATGATGCTAAGGTAGTTGAGTATGCTAAGAGGGATTTAGCAAAAGAAGTAGAGGATGCTATACAGACATTCAACTATCAGATAAATTCGTTTACAAATTCAAATGGTCAGAGTCCTTTCCTTACTGTATTCATGTACTTAGGTGGTGAGACTGAGTATCGAGATGAATTAGCTATGTTAATTGAAGAGATGTTAAAACAGCGTATACAAGGTTTCAAGAATGAAAAGGGTGTATATATTAGTCCAGCATTTCCTAAGTTAATTTATGTGTTAGAGGGAGATAATATACATGAAGATAGTCGCTATTGGTATTTAACAGAGTTGAGTGCTAAATGTAGTGCTAAGAGGTTAGTACCTGATTATATATCAGAGAGGAGAATGAAAGAACTCAAAGATGGCGATGTGTTTAGTTCAATGGGTTGCCGTAGTTTCTTGTCAGTTGATACATTTACAGATGAGTTAGGTAATATAGCTAAGGCATTAGATTATGATGGCAAATCTAAATATTGGGGGAGATTTAACGTTGGAGTAGCTACAGTTAATTTAGTAGATGTAGCGTTAACAACTATTAAAGATTGTAAGGCTAGTAATATATCTGATATAGATTCTGTTATGACTCACTTCTATGAAATATTAGAGGAACGATGTGAGTTATGTCATAAAGGGTTACAGGTACGTATTAGTCGGTTAGAGAATACAACAAGTGATGTAGCCCCTATCTTGTGGCAACATGGTGCATTAGCTAGGTTAGATAAGGGTGAGACTTTATATAATTTAGTTCATAATGGATATGCTACAGCTAGTTTAGGGTATGCTGGTTTGTATGAGTGTGTAATGGCATTAATCAATAAGAGTCATACAACAGAAGAGGGTATGGAGTTAGGTAAAGCTATTATGCAACGATTGAATGATATTTGTAATCGTTGGAAAGATGAAGAGAATATCGGATACAGTTTGTATGGTACTCCATTGGAATCCACTACGTATAAGTTCGCTAAGTGTTTACAGCAACGATTTGGTAAGATAGAGGATATAACAGACCATAGTTATATTACTAATAGTTATCATGTTAATGTTCGTGAGAAGATAGATGCATTTACAAAACTCAAATTAGAGAGTGAATATCAAGCATTAAGTCCTGGTGGTTGTATCAGTTATGTAGAAATACCTAATATGCAGAATAACATTAAAGCTGTATTGGATATTATTAAATATATTTATGATACAATTATGTATGCTGAGTTGAATACTAAATCAGATTATTGTCAAGAATGTGGTTTTAGTGGCGAGATTCAGATTAAAGGTGATACAGGTCATTTGTATTGGGAGTGTCCTAACTGTGGGAATACCAATCAAGATACAATGAACGTATGTCGCCGCACGTGTGGTTATTTGGGTACTAATTTCTTTAATCAAGGACGTACTGAGGAGATTAAAGATAGGGTACTTCATTTAGATTAAGTGGTGTAGGTTATTGTATATATGGGGAATAGTTTAGAAAGTAATATAGTAGACGTACTTAGAGAAGTTGCTAAAGATGTTCGTAGTATACGTAACAGTGGTGGTAGTGGTACAGCAGTTTCTTATGATGATGTTAAACATGCTTTGAATGTTAAAGGTTATTATTGTAAAGATGCTACATTATCATCTGTTTTAGATTGTTTAGTTAGTGGTATGTCTAATGTTAATTTAGATTTAACATATGAGAGGTCTGTTGGTAAGGTGGTTTTCAATTCTTCACCTTTTGTTATGTTCTCTCTTGATGATGTTAGGTATACTATTGGTGAGGATGGGACATTTACATACAACATTCCTAGTGGTAAGAAAGTAGCTAAGGCTAAGTTGTATGGGTATACTGATACAGTTATCAAGGAATTTAATGTTGCATTGACTGAAGATGCGATTGATTTTAATGTATTATTACGTGATGGGTTTAAGATTAATAAAGATAACCAGTATATGTTGACAAACTTTAAGACTAAGGATAGTCCTAAGACGTATGTTATTACTAGTACGTCACCTGTAAATGGTGATAGCAATGCTTTCCTAGGTGGGATTATGTGGAAGTTGGGTGCATCTGCTACAGATAATATGAATATTATTATTGATGGTGATGCTAGTAATTATGTATCTTTGAATTATTTAAGATACAGTTTTATTAGATATAATGAGTTAAATCATAAGGTTAGGATATTTGTAAGACATACTACACAGGATAGTAGTAGAGGTACATATAATTCTCCTGATAGATATATTACAACAGATATAGGTATACCTAATAAGGGATTAGTGAGTGTGTATACTGAGAAATTAACTGAGTTTATTAAAAAGAATTATGGCATTGATTCTAAAGTTGTACAAAAGATGAGAGAAGTGTATGGTGTACTAGGTGATGATGTGTTGTGTGGCATTTATACGTTGGATGGTTCAGAAGCTTTGGTGTATAGACCGTCAAAAGTTAAATTTGATTATGTGAGTATTGTTTAGTACTTGTAAAGTATTGTAAATTTTGGTATACTTTAGGTGTAGGTAAAGACTTATACCTAAAGTATACTTTTTTATTTAAAAGGATGGTTATTATGAAATCTAATAGTTATGAGAAAGATGTATACATTCTATTTACTACTTCTGATTTGTTTAGTTCTCCTTTGTTGGGTGTGTATGCTACTAAAGAGGAAGCTGAGGCTGAGTACTTAGAAGTACAAGAAGAGTATTGTTTGGAAGATTATGAATTAAGTATTGAGCATAGTACATATACTTTTAAATTCAAAGAGGGTGTTTAATGTGGATGTAAAGGATTTAGATACACAAGAAGATAAAAAGTATAGTCATATCCATATTGCTGATGGTTTCAGAAACATAGATGCTAATATTTTACGTAGTATCTTTATTAAATATGATGAGGATTTTAAAAAGATGGCTAAAGAGGGTTAGTTCATGGATATAGAATCATATAAAGATAAAGTAATTGCTAAAATAAATTCCATGTCAGATGAAGATTTACGTATTGTTTTCAGTAAAGTTCTAGATGGGTATAAAAAACCAATTCCATTGATGGCTATACCTATTGTAGTGCCTAGTTTTAGTACTGAACGTACATTTATATTAGTGTTTAGGAGATGTAATATGTATCGAAAGTGTGGTGATGTTGTTGCGATACGCAGGACTAAAAGAAAATGATATAGTCGATGGGGAAGGTGTATGTGTTTCTTTTTGGGTACAGGGCTGTTGTCATAGGTGTGCTGGTTGCCATAATCCTGATACATGGGATATTAATGGTGGATTAGAGTTACCTAATACATATATTGATGATATCATTAGTTTATTATCAAAGAATGGAATACAGAGAAATTTAAGTATTTTAGGTGGAGAGCCTTGTTTAGATAGTAACGTGAGTATTGTGTTGCCATTACTCAGAAAAGTTCGTACAGAGGCAAAATTCTCAAAAATATATCTATGGAGTGGCTTTACTTTTGAGGAATTATTACAACGTGATAACACAAAAGAGTTATTACAGTATGTTGACGTATTAATTGATGGTAAGTTTGAGTTAGAGCATAGGGATATTACATTAAAGTTTAGGGGTTCACCTAATCAACGTGTAATAGATGTTCAAAAGTCTTTATCTAGTGGTAAAGTTGTGTTATATTGTACATAGTAGATAGCATTGAGTAATATATAAAAAGGAGATTGTGTTATGAGTGTTAAAATGCAAGAAGATTACAGAATTGGTGATTATGTAGGTACATTTGGATTAGTGTGTTCTGCCTGTGATGATTTTCTACAATCATTGAAAGAGGATATCGATTACAAACGTGTAAGTGATTTACATGGAATGGTAGTTATTGCAACAAATAAAGATAGGGATAAGATTTCTTTTATTGTTAATGATGTTCGTTTTGACTATCGTGATGGTAGATTATACTTTAATGATTATATGGACGCATTGTATGAACGTCCATATATTCTACATTTAGTTATTTCTACGTTTAATGAGATGTTATTACATAGTGATGTAGAGATTAGTAATAAAAATTGTATTCAGAATTGTGTAACAGCATTTTTAATGTTACAGGGTTGGTTTGAAGATAAACGTATTTCTGATTTAGAGTATGAGATTGAAGAAAGAGATAGACGACAAGCCGCTCGTGAAAATGCTGAGTTTTGGGAAGAATATTATTTCTTCAACCCTAATGATATTTAATGAGAGGTGTATATATGGTTGGTTTAATTAATAAAATTTTGTATTATTTTGGCATGATGTTAGTGAGTATCAATAGTACTGAGGGTAGTCTTGTTAAAATTGAAAATGATTTAGGAAAGACTAAGGAAGTAGCTACAAAGGTTGTACAAATTAGTTTAGCGATTAGTGAGATTGTAGTTCTTTTGTATAAGGTGTATGGTGTGTTCTTGAATACTTCTACAGTTATTCAAGGTGGTGCTTTGGGTGTGAGTGAGGAAAAGAATAATTCTTATAAAGCTATGAAAGATTTACAACGCAACGTAGATATTGAATTACTACAAGCTGTGTTAGAAGATAGTACAACTGTACCTGATAGTTTCATTGATAAATTGCATGCTGATGTAGAGGCTTATAAAGATAAGTTAAATAGTCGAGTTGAAGCACGTAGTGATAACTAATTAATAGGAGATTAAATTATGCTATTATATTTTGCTTTAGATGATGAGGACACATGCTTTCACTCCTCTAAGATTTTTAACAATCTTGAAGATTTGTATAAAGAATTGATGGATTATCGCAACAATGTGCATTTTGTGTATAGCGTATCATTGTTTGTGTATGATACAGTTAGTAATAAAGAGTGTTCTATTGTCATTATTGCTAATGATATTACTTCTCTTTCATTTGACGTGTTAAAGTCATATGTTGACATTTTCACTACATATTATTATAAGGATGATATGGTTGTTACATCTATTAAGTGTGATATTGTTGGCGATGGATGTGGTAACTTTGGGTACGATTATGTAACAGTTACATTTGATGATGGGACTGGGGTTAGATGGTAGTGTAAAATTAATATTGTAAAGTAAGATTTTTTATAGAGGTAATGGGTTTAAATTAAGAGAGATTATAAAGATAGATTAAATAGTCGAATTGAAGCTAGAAGTGATAATTAGTATTTTTAAAGGGGATTAAATTATGCGTTACTATTATGCTTATGACTTATTAAGGGGATATAATTCTGCTAATACAGACAGTTTTGAAAATCTTGACGATTTGTTTGATGATTTAATACAGTTTCAAGATAGTAAAAAGTTATATTGTGTTACTTTTAAGGTCGTTGATGGTACTTTTTATGTAATTAGTTTAAATCTTTGTGGTAGACTTGATAAATCTAGACTTGGTATGGTTCAAGGTATCATTAATTATGTAGATACTTATAACTATTCTTATGGTTCTAATAGTAGAATAGAGTCTGTTTTATGTGATATAAGTGAGGGACTTGCTGTAGTTATTTCTAATTATAATGGGGTTCAGAAACATCGATTTTCTCCTTTGTCAAGGGTTGTAAAGTCAGAATAGCAAAATACACTAATATATGGTAAAATAGTATCATATATTAGTGTATTTTTATTTTAGGGAAGGTTGGGTTTTGGTTTTGGGTATTGATTTATCTAAAGTATCAATTAATATTAAGGATATTTCTGATGATACAAAAAGAGGTTTTGAGGTATGTTCTAGTGGTGTAGAGTTTGATTGTAAGTTACCAACTAGAAGTACTACACATAGTGCTGGATATGATTTCTATGCTCCGTATGATGTTGTAATTCCATCATTATGGAAACAGGTAGGTAAGTATTTATTACATTCATTAATACACTTCTCTTTTAATAGCTATAAAGAAGTTATTAAACCTACAATGATTAAGACATATATTAAAGCATATATGGGAAACGATGAGGTACTATATATTTATAATCGTTCATCTAGTCCAATCAAGAAAGGCTTGATTCTATCTAACTCAGTTGGGGTTGTGGATAGCGATTTTTATAATAATTTAGATAATGAAGGTAACATTGGTGTAGCTTTTTATAATTTCTATCCTTTTGATGTTACGATTAAAAGTGGAGATAGAATTTGTCAAGGGGTATTCGCTAAATTTTTAAAGGCTACAAATGATACTGTTCTTAACAATACACGTGGTGGTGGTTATGGTAGCACTGGTAAATAGGTTTTGGTGAGGTATATATGGTTATTAATAAAGTAGAGATTTCATATAACGATATTGAAGATAATAATATTAAATATGATACTAAAAAAGCGTTATCTATGATTTTAGATGATGATACAAATAGAGAGGGTTCTTCTTTTATGATTAATCCAAAGGCTTTAAATTCTTTGTTAAAAGCCTTAGAGAGTGTTAATGCTGTAGATAAGATTGTAATTGTACCTACTATTCATAAAGGTGATTGTATGTATATTATCACTAAGTGTTTTGGTCGAGTAGATGCTTTATTGTGTTCTGAGTAGGTGATAGTATGAAGTATTTTATTTCTGATTTACATCTAAGTAAGAGTGGTGCTAATAAAGTATCTGGTATAGATTCACAATTACATAATCAGTTTATATCCACAGTATGGAATAACTTTATTACAGATGATGATGAGGTATATATTGTTGGTGGTGTTGGTGATTTATCATTATTAAGCATGTTAAATGGTAATAAAGTTATATTGCTTGGTAAATCTGATTTAGATAGGTTCAATCAGTACGTGTCATCTGTGTCCACTAAGAGGGATGCAATTCTTGATAAGGAAATGTATCAAACATATTGTAAGAATGAATTTAATGTACAGGTTTTATTTAGAGATACATTAGAAGTTACTTTATGTACTAATGAGATTATTAGGATGTGTGTTGATTATGAAAATGCAACAATGTCTAAGATGTTTACATTAGCTAGTGGTATTGGCAATTATCAACGCTTATTTGGTAGTGGGATGAATTTAAGTTCATTTGTCAATGGCTATAAACCTGTTTCTGAGTATGATATTATTTCAAGTATTCGTAGGGGTTCTGACGAGTTACTTTATTGAGGTTGTATTGGTGGTGATGGTTGATTGGTAGATGGTAGGATACTATTCTTATGTGGTAAGGGTGGTACAGGTAAAGATAGTGTTATGGGTTGTTTATTAAAAAAATACCCTGATATTTTTGAGAGGTTTGTTATTACAACTACAAGACCTATGCGTAGTGGTGAGGTTGATGGTGTTGACTATCATTTCTGTAGTAGAGATGCTTTTGCTAGAAAAGTAATGAAAAATGAGTTTTGTATTGTAGAGTATTATTCTGTTGTTGGTGGCGATACAAAGTACTATGGTGTTGGGGATATACCAGATAATAGTAGTAAAGTATATGTTCTTTGTGGTACAAATACTCAATACGAAAAATTGAAAGCTAAATATGGAGATAGGGTTATTGGTGTATATCTTTATAATACAGCATACACTAGTCTAACACGTATGTTGTCAAGGCTTAGAGATAGAAAAGAGACTAATGTCTTAGAGGCTTTTCGGGGAGGGTTGTCAGATAGTCAAGATTATCTGTATATTGATTTTAAATCTTTTGATTTATTGATTAATACTGATGGATGCACTTTGGATGATGAAGTTTCTTTAATATATGGGTTATTTAAGTAGGGTGGTGATTCTATGAAGGTAGCTTATATAAGTGACATTAAGATTAGTAGTCTTGTTGGTGAAGAGACATGGCTTAATGAGTCATTTGACTATTTTAGTTCTATTTTTACTCAATTTGTTAGTAGATATTCTGATACTATTGATTACTTAATTTTAAATGGTGGTATTTATTCGGATACTATTAGATTTCTTGAATTTGTTGAGTTTTTAGACACTTCGTTTAAATCTCATGATATTCATACTAAAGTACTTTTTAATGTTAGCAATATAGAATATTATAGCAATACAGTTTCTACCATTGATAAGGTAGGTCAGTTCTATGATACTGATAAGAAGTTTAAAAATCATAGATTATATTTACCACGTAACCCTATCATAACAGCAGATACATGGATATTTGGTGTTGATACATGGTATGATTACTCTTTGTATAGGGGTAAACCTATTTCTTTACATGATATTACTAAGAAAGATAATAGAGGTTTCTTTGGTAAGATTTTTAAAGGGAGACGTAATTATGATAACTTTAATATTACTGATATGAGTGATTATGCTTTTGGGTTACAAAATACATTTGATATTAAACGTACAAATGAGTGTGTAGAGGCTTTTAGGCATATATGTGATAGATACGATAGGACTATTTCACAGCCTGTTAATAAAGTTGCTTGTGGATATTTCTATAGTAATGCATTATTTTTGAGTAATAACCCTAAGAGGGATGGTTACTATGATGCATTTAGTGGTAGTTTTAAATTTGATGAGACATTTAAATCACATGGTATCACTGAGTATGTGTGTGGTAAGCATAGTTCATATCGTAGTCATATTACTATGGATGGTATTATGTATAGGAATAGTGCTACATCTTTAAGTAAGAAAGGGTTCTTTACTCCTGATTGTGTGTTAGGTGATGTGTTGGTAGTTGATTATTGATAATTATTATCAATACTGATTTGGTTTAGGTTATTGGTGATAGCTAATGAGAGTTATTGACGTAGATAGTATTTTAGAACATAAGAAGAGTATAGCGTACAATACTAATAATGAGAGATACTTATCTAAGCTAGAGGTTTTACAGGTTTTATATGATGAGTTACCTAGTGTTTGTGATTTACGTGCTGATAGTGTGTTAGATTCTAGTAAATATGTTCAATTAGCTAGACATTATAACTATAAGAATTATCGGTTACTTCGGTATGGTGATATCAATAAGTTAGGATTGAGGAATTCTTTAACTCCTTTTCATCATAACTTTATTAAAAATATGGGTGGTGCTGTGTTGGTTATTTTTAATACACTAAATAATAAACCAGTATCATGTGTATTTAGGGGAATAACAGAAAAAGAGTTCATAGATTATAGTGCGTTACAATCTATGTATGGTTTTGATATGATAGACTCTAACTTTAAATATGGTGATTGGATAGTTATTGTTGAGGGTTTATATGACGCTGATGTATTGCGTTCAATATATCCTAATGTGTTAGCAATGCAGACATCTAATGTTAACTCATTACAGGGAGAGATATTGTTATCAATGTCAAATAAGTTTATTGTGGCTTTTGATAGTGATACTGCCGGTGGTGTTGGTTATGATAAAGCATATCATAGATTAAAACGAGACAATACAATCGTACAAAGGTTACAAGTGTATGGAAATGATAAAGACGTTGGAATGTTGGAAGAGTTTATACATAATAATGATGAATATTCTAAACGTAAGACGTATTATACAAACACATTATATGAATTAAAGAAAGGTAGTATACTCGGATGGTAGACAATCAAGATACAAAACAAGATAAAAAAGTAGTTGCTTTTGCTGATAAAGGTAGTAAAGAGTTAAATCGTAGTGTTAAGCGTAAAGAGTTTGTTGAGGTTATGGAACAAATCTTTGAGCGTATGAATGAGACAAATCACTATTTAATGGAAGATATTAACTCAATGTATGCTAATCAAGTATTCCCTGTACAAATGGGACATGCTGTAATTGAAGAGTTGTTGGTTGATAAAGGTATCATCACTAAAGAAGAGATTGATGAAGCTTTAGAAAAACGTAAACAACAGTTATTAGAAAAAGCTAAGGCTATTAAAACAAATGAAAGTGGCGATGAAGAGTTAGCTAGTGATGAAGAGTCTAAGGCTATTGAAAACGAAGCTGTTTTAAATGCTATGGCTGATACAGAAAGCACTACAAAAGATAAATAAAAAAATATAAGTTTACATAATGCATAGTTGAGATACACTATGCATTTTTTATTGTAGGTGGTGTGTATGGGTTTTAAGAGTAATATACGTTTAAAATATAACTATAGCAATGGTAAGGTTGGGAATACTGTATTTCGACCTTATGTGTATGATAGTAGTGGTACGAGTGATACAATGTCAAGTTCTTTCTTAGGGACTAAGTTGGTACATCCTCTTAATGTTTCATCTTATAAGTATGATTTACCATATAATGATGGTAATAAAGATAATTATAGTGGTGGTAGGAGATACTTCTTATTTTTTAAAGGTACTAATGGTGTTAATTCTATGTTTTCAGCATCTAACCTTGCTATGGTTAGTGACATAGCTAAAATTAATCGTACTTTGCGTATCCCTGATGATGCTAAGACTTTAAACAACTATATTGTTGCGAAACATGATTTAAGGTTTGATAGAGGTACATTAAAATACAAGGATAAGTACAATAATATTTATACAGTTGAGGGGTTAGGTGACTTTTCAAGTGAGACTATGTATGGTGACAGGGGTAATTTTTATGGCTATGGCGTGCCTGCTTCATATGATTCTTTTCTTATCAATAGGAATGGTAGAAATGATAATCGATATATCACTCCTGATATAAGGTTGTTTAAAAATAATGGTTATTCTTGTTTCATGTTGTTAGTTCACTTTGTTATTAGGTTAAAAACTTATAGTAGTGATTGGGGTACTTTTACTATGTATTGTTTTGTACCTGTGTGTTTTTATGACTTAGGTGTATTGAATAATGGTGATAGTTCCAGTAATTGGGGGTTGGGGGCAAAGTTAAATTCTGGTGATAATTATTCATATTCTTCCTCAATATCTATTCAGAACATGCTTTTGGGTGAGAGTGTTTGGGGTGGTAATGGTATCAATTTATCTAATGGTAAAATCACAAATAATTTAGAGTATGCTAGGTCTATTCCTGATGTATATTGGACTACACCTAATGGTAGAGATGGTACAAGAGGTAATTTTATACCCTCTAATTACAATTCAAATTATAGCAATAGCTCACCTTTTGAGGAGGGTATACTTTCTATAAGGGTGACATCTTATCATATGAGTGAAATGAGTTATAAGTATTATATGTATGGTGAAGGTCAGTCACAGTGGAGAGGTAAAGAGGGAAATATGACTAAGTATATGGTTAAGTGGTATCCTAGCATGGATACTGAAACTGCCAATCTTAATTATTTCATAGAGCATCCTTATGTTTACTAGTACTATATAGCAATACATAATATATAATAGTATAGGCAGTTTCATACGATTTCATACATTTGTAATATTTCGTAAGATATTGTAATATTATGTAATTTATAATCTTTATCTTATTGTAATGTTTAGTAATGTTATGTAATGTAAAAACATACTAATTATAAGGGTTTATTTCTATTTAAAGTGTATATATTTAATAAAGGTATACGAGGTAATATGGAAGAGTTATTTAAGGATAGGGAGATTCGTAAGTATATTAATGAATCTTTATCTAATGCTGTGTATGATGATGTACAGACTAAAGAGTGTGAGGTATGTCATACACAAGCTAAGAATACATATGAGATAGATGGTCATATTGTATGTGATAGGTGTATTAATTTCATTAAGTTTTTACGAGATGATTTTGATGTATTGTTTAATAGTAAACAAGATGTATGGTCTAATGTACAGGTTAGGTATGATGCATTAACAGAGGGGTATGTAGTACCTAATGTAGAGAAGTTATATGATACAGCTAAAAAGTCATTTGGTGGTGATATCACTAAACTAGTTAAGTCTTATGGGATTAAGACAGATTCACATTTATTAGATAGGATATATAAAGGTGAGATATGCATACCTAATACAGTGTTGAGTACTTCTGGTAAATTAAATCGTTTTATTGATGATTTTGAAGTTAAGTTTATGAGGGCAGATAGTGCTAAACAGTTAGTAGCAGATGCTGATGGTTATAAAGCTACTATAGATGTAACACGTTCAAATAGTCAGTTTAGTAAAGACAATCAAAGCTATATTTTAGCTAACCCTGATATTATTAATCAGATTAAAAAACCTTATATGCGTAATAGTGATGATAAGACAGCATATAATAATGTGGCTAGTCTGTTAGGTAATAGCAACAATAGTACAGTAGCTAAAAATAGTGTGACACAAGCACCTAAGAGTGGTAGTACGATTGGTAGTGGTACAAATACAACATCTGCTAAGAATGTAAAGACTTCTAAGGCTAGTGGTAATGCTAGTGATTTTGAGATTACATTAGGTAGGGATGGTTTTGCATTACGATATACTAGGAATGATACACAATCTAAATTACAAAAAGGTGTAGTAGAGTATCATTGTACATTTAATTATAAGAGTAAGACTATTAGTCAAATGGATGTAGATATCATATCTATTGATGATTTTGATGAAATTACTAAGAATGCATTTAAGTGTACTAAGTTATATAAGATGTTACCATTTATGAGTGATGATGGTGATTATATCGTAGATATTGATACAGATGGTATCATTACTCATTTGGAGTTAGATGTAGATAACATTCAAAAGAATGGGTTTGTATTTAAGATTTTAAATCATACTAAGTCTTTTGATAAAGATACTGTAAAGATTATTGACCCAACTGTTATTACATCATATAGTAAGTTTAATGCATATATCTCTAAGTATATTCTTATGAGTATTGGGAAAGATTTCAATGCATTTGTAAATGTTAAGTCTAATACAATCTATACTTCTTTAGGTAAGGTAGAGTGGTATCTATCTGATATCACTGATAAGGGTATTCTTGTAGAGTTAGTATATGGTAGTCGAAGTGCTACAGTAGAGGTAACTAAGAATACAGATAATGTAGGTCTAGTAGACTTATGTTTACGTGGGTTGTTGATTAGAAATCAAGATGTATTTGATACATTATTTGGTAATAACTCACTATCTTCTATGAGGAGTATTAAAGTAACATCTAAAGTAAATCCTAATATTACAGTAGAGTGGTTATTGGACGCAGATACAATACAAGCATTTATTGTTAGTGGTGAGTTAGCATTACAGGGTAGTTTTGATTCTAACAGTGTAACAGCTTTTGTAGTATCTAGTTGTAAGACATTGCAAAAAGATATTGAGCGTTATACTGATGATGTGTTGTATCGTGATGGGTATATTCAAAAGAATACCAATGCAGTAATTACTAGTTGGTATAAATATAGGGATGCTAGTGATACAAGGTTAAAAGTATTATATCGTCAAATTGAGAATAATCTTAAAGCTACATATGATAAGTTAGATGATAGATTAGACTTTAAAGTTGAGCGATTAGTAGTAACTAAGAGTGGTAATATCGTTGAGTGTGTTTTCTCTATTGTAGATAATGAGGGTGTATATCAGGATTTAGATACAATGAGGAAAGACTTGTCATTAAAGTTACCAGATTATTATCATATGTCTGAATCGAATGATAACAGTGGTTCATACTACGTACAATATACAGTAAGTGATGATGACGATATCGAGAAATTCGCTAGTGATATTGAATCATCTGTGTTAGAGGGTTTGTTTAGATTACATGCTACAGAGATTAATGAGGGTTGTGGTTATACTCTTATTGGTGAGGGTGTAGCAGTTCCTATTAATGAAGCTACAGATAATAATAAAACACATGCTGAATTAGAAGATGAAGATAATGATACTGAAGAGGGTACAGACGTTGGTGGTGTTTCTACACCAACAGGTACACTTCATAGTACAGATGGTAGAGGAGTTGGTTCTTTGGAAACAAATAAGAAAATTGATGCAATTAGTTTTGATGATGTAGTAGTAGAGTCAGTTATTTCTGAGGTTGCTTATAAAGTAACTACTAGGAATGGTAAAAAGTTAAAGTTAAGATGACTCCTATGGAGGAGAAAAAGGCTAAGGCTAAACGTAAAGCTTATTACGAAGAGCAAGCTAAGAAAGAAGGCAATAAAATACGTTCTAGTAAAGTCGGTAAGCAGAATAAAAAAATTAGCTAATGACTTAGCCAAACGTGCTGAGGCTGATAAAATGAGAGAGTTTCGTAAAAAAGAGAAAAGTCATGAGTTAATGAAGGATAGGAAGGAAAAGATGAGAAAACTCAGGAGTGGTACTGCTAAAGAGCGTAGAAGTGTACGGAAAGAACTGTCTAAGTCTAGGATGAGTGATAGTACTTTATAATAGTAATATTTAATCATACTGTACTGTATAGTTGTATAATTGTACAGTACAGTATTTTTAGTATATGGTGTTTTTAATTCATATGGGGTAGTTCATGAAGATTGTATTTACCAATAGTATTAATACCAATAGTGGTATGACTGTTGATGATACTAGTGCATATAATATTTCTGAGAGTAAAGAAGAGGATACAACTGATACAGAAGAGGTTGTAGACGATACTTCTAATCAAGAGGAAGAGGATATGGGTACAGAAGATATTAATACAAAAAAATTAAGTCAAGAGGAACTAGAGGCTTTAAGAGATGGTAAAGCTGTTAAGTGTCCTGAATGTGGTAGTACTAATATTAATATACATAATAATGGTGAGTCTTATTTCTGCACTGATTGTGAGTATTCATGGGATGTACGTGATGCTGATGACGATGGATTAGATGATGATATTGATGATTATATTGATTCTATGGTAGAGGAATTAGATGAGAACACTACGATTGAGTGTGGTAATTATTATGTATTAGAGAATGGCGATACATTGTATGTAGTATCTAATAACAATCATGAAGTAGATGTATTAAATTTAGATACTATGGATAGGTATACAGTATCTGAGAGTGTATTACATATGAAGATTACAGAGTGTGTAGAGTATAGTAGTAAATAGGTGGTGTATTATATCATGAGTACTTTATATCTTGATGATGGAATGATGCGTTATAAAGATATATTTCTACAGGCTATTCAAGATATAGAAGATTTAGGGTATAGATTTAAACCAATATTATTGATACATACTTATATGGGACGTAGTAAGAAGGTACTAGGTATCACTTATTGGTATCATGACGATACTTGTTTAGTAGAGTTTTCTGTTGATAATCATAATGTATATGTATATGATTATGGGACTCATACTATTCGAGATACTCAATTATCAATTAGTACGATTTATCATGAGTTAGCACATGCAACTATTGAGTGTCATTTTAAAGGTCATGGTAAAGAGTTTAAGACATTAAGGAATAAGATATTAGAAGTGTATAAAATAGATATAGGTGGTGCTATATCTGATTATAATTAGGTGATAAGATATGGGATATTTTAATATTATTGAATCCTTATCAGATACAAGGAACAATAAAGAGGTAGTTAATGAGGCTACTAGTATTTTACGAGATTATAAATCTGTATTCTCACAATTAGAAAAAGCGTTATTATCTTGTAAAGATACTACATTACATGGTGATTGGACTTTTCTATTATATCTGAATGTTGGTAGTATGACACATGTGAGGGTTCTACCTGTATTTGATGTATCTAAACTACATCAACGAGAAGACACTAAAAAAGGAAGAGGGTTTATTTATTTAGATATTAATGATGTGTTTACAGTAGATAACTTATTATATTATTATATTGAAGATGCAAGTAAGAAATATTCTACTAAAGATGTAGTTGACTTCATGATTAATAGTTTAGCTGATACATTGAAACGTGAGGAGCTATTTATTATGGATGATGAGTCATATGTTGAAAAATTTAAAAATGACTTTAGAGATATATTAGGGGTTGAGGTAGAAACAGTCGATGACGCTATTAAGGTGATTAAGAGTGGTTCTGCATATAAGAAATTATCTGATATAATCATTAAAGGTTTAGACATTGCATTAAGAGAATATGTATCTAATATAAAAGGGTTAGTACCTAACAGTAATAAATCAGTAGATATGACAAATGATACAATTAGTATTTGTTGTGTGGACACTAAGAAGAGTATGATTTATATGAGTCGATTCCCTGGTAATGATAGGTTCATTGTTAACCCTAAAAAGAAAGATTGGAATGGGTATACATTTACATTTGAGTTAGATAAAGTACAGGATGCAGTTTCTAAGTTTAAATCTTTAGAGTGTTTTACAGCTGTTAATATTTATTTAAAATCACGTAAAGAAGATAAAATTAAGGATACTGATAGTGGACGTGAGGTAGTATCTTATATTATCTATGGTAATTAAGTTATGGGTTATTCAACTATTATAGACTCTTTAGTAGACAATCGTACTATTAATGAAGGTAGTTTACTGAGAGATAACAAGCAGATATTACGTAAGATAGAAAAACAATTACATTTCTTTAAAGAAGTATTTCTATGTAGTAATTCACGTAGTTTGTGTTATATAGATTGGTTTGTATATAATCATCGAGTGACTAGTAGTCACTTTTTATTACGATTGCATATAGAAGATACTATGTATAAGTGGGTTGAAGATGGTGATAGTCTATATTACTGTATAGACTTGAAATCATTATTGTCTTATAATAACATTAAATACTTTACTATCGCAGCTCAATCTGATGATTCTTTAGATACATTAATAGAGTCAGATGTTGAATATGTGTGTGACATGATATTTGATAATGGTAGTGGTGTGTCAATTACTGATACAGTGTCGTTTATTAGTGATTTAGGTTTTCCATGCACATATACTAAATGGGATGATTTACGTGCAGATAAGATGCTTAGGTATAAAGTTACCGATGAATTAGCGAAAAGACTAAAATCTAAGTTACCAGATTATATTGATAAGTGTTTTGATGTAGGTAATGTACAAAATAGAGCAGTAGGTAATAAGAACTTATTCTATAAGAATGGGTGTTTAGCTGTAGCTAGGGTAGACATTAAAGAAGATAGAGTCGTATTTCCTTATTATGGTGTGTTAGAGGTGTGTTCATTAAACTCTAATGCAGGAGATAAAGAACATGTTAAGTATCATACAATTAGTGATGTAGTTGATAAGGGTTATACTAGTAATAGTGAGAGCAATTTAACTATTAATATTACACCTAAGTATAATATTAGGGTTAATTTAACAGATGATAAGAAGTCTTGGGTAGAGACTAGAAATTAGTTGTGAGTGTGATTGAGGTTATAGTATGTCAGGTAAATTACTACGAGATAATAAGCAATTATTACAAAATATAAAGAGAAAGACTGAATTATCTAATGTTTGTTCAATGGTATCGTATGGTATGGGGTTTTCATTTACACTTAAAGTAGATGATTATGCAGTAACTACGAATCGTATGACATTATATTTTAAGATTCCTAATGATGCTTATACATGGGTGGAAAGTAAAGGTAGTGCTTTCTTATGTTTAGATTTACGTAAGGTTTTTAGCTATAGTAATATTATGCACTTTGAAGATGATGTTAATTTACAATTTAAAGACTTTAATAAGTATATTAGTGCTGTGGCTAATGATTTTGTAAGAGAAGTACTGTACATGGGTGGTGTAGCTGATGATTCCTATGTAGTTAATATGCTACAGCATTGTGGCATAGGTGGTGTAAACATAGGTAATCTACAGGATTACATTAAAGACCCTAATACATATAATATTGTATTAGAGGTTGTATTAGATGAGTTACGTACATTCTTAATGGATATCATTTATGATAATCTAAATACAGATAATTTATATGGAACTGTTAGTAGTATAAAAGGGTTAGTTCTTATTGATAATCGATATGTAGCTGTATTAGGTGCATATCTATCTAATGGTGTTAATGAAGTGGTTGTACCTCTTCAAAAAGAATTAGAGAAATGTGATATTATTAGTGGTAAAGTATGTCAAGTAGATACTGTTACTAACTATATTAATAAGGGGTGGTTTCTTCCTAGTCCTATTAATATAGATAAGAAGTTTAAATACACTAGGAATAGGTCTTATTTTGTTGTTATGAATACGAGATAGTTTAAATATGAGTAAATTAATACGAGATAATAAAAACATATTAAATATGTTGGTTAATAGGGCATATCCTTATGGTATGATGGCTACTAGGTTTACTGTACACTATTTCACTAGGGAAAATGGGTTAGCATGTGATAGGGAAGCATTTAAATTTCATCTAAATACTGATAGGAGTATGTATACATGGGTAGAGAGTAAACATAATTTATTTTATTGTGTCGATATCAGTAAGTTACTTAGGTATTCCAATGTGTGTTTATTCGGTATAGATGGTTCTAGTAGATTTGATTCTGAGGGTTTTAATGGGAAGTTACTTGATTTTGTTATGGATAATATAACAAAATCATTAGCTAATACTAATATAGAAGATATTAATCGAATGTTGCATTTCTATGGGATTACTGATGCGGATTATGAGTCTATGCAATCATTTTTTAATGATATTCATGTATACAAGTCTTTTTTATCAAAGTTAAGGGATGAAGTCATTCTTAGGTCTGAGCAAGTAGTTCAGGATTTCTTTGATGATGTTAAGTTGTATGATATTGTTAAGGCTAAATTAATTAATGGTACGATGTTGCCATTAGTGAGGTATGATACTAAGACTGGTAAAGTATATGTTCCTAATGTTACTAATATAAGCTATGTTGACTTGATGTCTAGAGCTGGTTCTGGTAAAGATGGAAGAAAAATATTTGACATAGATGACTTTTTAAGTGGTAGGGTTAATTTAAGTGATAATAATGTGTTGTACATATTAACTAGAAATGATTATGATATACCTTTAGGTGGTGCTTTTTAGTGTATGAAGAGTTTATTGCGTGATAATAAGAGCATATTAAATTATTTGTATAGTAAAGTATATCCTTATCAGAAAGATATTATTTTGTCTGTTAGGGTTAAATACTGCTTAGGTGATATACAGCTTTCTATTGGTGATTATCAGATTGGCATTAATGCTACTGAAGATATGTATACATGGGTAGAGAGTGGTAGGAATATAGTATATTGTCTAGATACAAGTAAGGTAGATTATTATAACATATTGTATTATGGTGTATCTCATACAAATGAGTATGATTCGGATGTGTTTAGTGACGATTTATTTGATAATGTCTATGATGGGATACTAAAAAGACTTATTAGAGCTAGACTTAGTGATGCTGTGAGTAACTTAGATGTATTACATTTATTATTGGAAAGTTATGCTATTAATATAAGATATAATTCTGTACAGGATTTCATAGATGATGTTAACACTTGTCATGCACTTAAAATTTTCATGAGGAGTAAGATTAGGGGTGATATTACATCGTCTATTATTGGTTCTTTACAAAATGTTGAGTTTATATCTTATATTGATAAGCGTATGATAGATACATGTAAATTACCATTGTTGCGATATGATACTATATCACAGTATGTGTACATTCCTTATTATTCATACATATATAATGTTAATCTCATGTCATATAAAGGTAGTGGTAAGGATTATAGACATATTGTATCAGTAACAGATATAGTAAATAATAACATTCCTATTAATATAAAGAATTTAGATAGACATATGAGATTAATATTAAATAGTAAGTGTGTATGCACTGTTGATATTGATGGGTGGTGATTGATTGGCTAAGAATGTGTTACGAGATAATAAAGCAATAGTAAAACGTATTATAAAGGGTTATAGAGATTCTGCTGATAACTTAGGCTCTTATGTATTTGTAATGTTCTTGGATAGTGGTTGTATACTTAACTTTGAGTATAAGGACTATAAATATTCCTATGTTATTAATGGTCTTTCTCTTGATACAGATTCAGAAGATATCAAGGTAGTAGAGCATAAGGGAAAAGGGATTATTTGTTTAGATACGAATAATATATTTAAGTTAAGTAGGTTAAGAGATGAAGGTATTTTAATTTATCCTGACGATATCTCTATAAGTAATGTGTTGCATATTATGGCTAATCTTGTATATAAAGATTTACTTAACAGATTTTCTAAATTTGGGTTACTTGAAGATTTAATGTCATTTTATACGTCTAAGTATGGTGTGTTTTGTGATGATTTAGATACATTTAGTAAGTTGTTTGTTAAACATAACAAAGAAGCTTTTACATCGATGTTGGGTGATTTATGTTCAGACCTATCTATTGATAAGAATTATTATAGGTTAGCTAAAACTGTGTATACTAACAATGGTTTATTGGGTTTATGCTGTATGGATTTTGAGACTGATACACTCACTCATGCTATTGATTTCAGAAATAATATAGAGGATTTGGATATACTCACAAAGTCAATTACTAATAATAAGATAATGTTTAAGAGTATTAGAGATTGTGTTACTAATCGTGAAGTTTTAAATCAATGTATTGGTTTTGTTTTATCATATAAGGACAATGGCAAGACCTACTCATATGATAAGGGTTCTATGATTGAGTTGGTGTGTTAGTATGGGAAACGTATTACGTGACAATAAAACTATATTAAATAAAACTGTTAATATATTTAGTAATGCTATGGAGCATCGTATGTCATGTATTGAGGTTTCATTTAATGGGACGATTACATTCATATATAAACAGTTCAATTATAGTTTTAGGTTACAGGGTGTAAGACTTAAAATCAATCCTGAAGATGTAAAACTAATAAATTATAGAGATAAGGCAGTTATATGTATTGATACAAGTAACATATTCAATTATAGTAGGCTTAAAGAAGAGGGTTTGTATTATAGTGGCATATCTGATTTCATGTCTATACAGAGTGTACTAAAGAATATTGGTAAGGTTGTATGGAATACTATGTATAAGACACATACAGATTTATTTAAAGAGTATTGTAGTAAATTATCTGAAGTGTGTGGTAGTCCATGTGGTGACTTAGACTCATTCTTGAAGTTATTTATTAAATATAACTATCCTAATATGGTATCTGTATTACAGGATTATATCAATACATTGAGTATTGATAACTATATGGGTAGGGTATCTAAGACAATGTATGTTCAAGATGGGTTGATTGGTGTATGTTGTTTTAACTTTAAGAATAATCTAGTGACATCTCCTCTTTATAGTAAGATTTCAATGTCTGATTTACAGGTATTCACTACATCAACAAATTTATCTAGTATTAAATTACTAAACATTTCAAGCATATTGTCTAATAAAAACAAAATTGATGTTGAGTTTCTTAAATTAAATATGAGGATTAATAGTAATTCTAAATTCATGTCTGAGGATGGTATGATTAAGTTAGGTGTTGTTTGATGAGTGCATTACGAGATAATAAGATATTAATACACAATGTATATAAGTACATCAGGAATAGGGGTATGGCTTATATTAAAATAGGTGGTATATCTAATACAGTACCTATGGTGATACGTTCTAAGCACAATCGTACTGGTACGATATTTGATGTAAAAGGATTAGCTGTTGCATTAAATCTTAGTCATTGTGTTATTAAAGAGAGTGGGGATATCGTATCAATAGGTATTGATAGTCAAGATAGGGATGCGTGTTGTTTAGACTTGCATGGATATGGGTATACTCTTATAAATTTTATGTTTAATCGGTTATTTACAGTTGATGTAGCATCTAATCAACAACTGTATAAAGAGTTTACTTATAAGTTTACATCTGATTATTCTTTTAATGTTGATAAGGGGATTACATCTGTTAGTGAGTTACAGAATTATATAGGTAAGTCAATCGACACTTCTTTATGGAAAAAGGTTTCTCATAGTCGAAGAATAAGTCTTGTAGATGTAGGGAAGATAGTAGATACTATTAAGAGTAGTAGGTATTGTTATGACTTATATGTCACTACTGAGTATCTTGTAGAGAGATTAGAGGACTTTTTCTTTGATAATTTAATCTCTTTTAAAGATAATAATGGTTTTAATAAGAAAGCTAATTTTACAGATTTCATACCGATTGTGTCATTTGATTTCTCTAAGAGTGGTAAAGTTAAATTTTATAGTTCTAGTGGTTATATTATTGACAAGACTATTTCAGATATTGAAATTAAAGATTTATACAGTGCTATTGTAACTGAGAAGATGTTTGATAGTGTTAAGATATCTAAAGATGAGCTTAATTATGAGCAGTTTACACTCATCATTGGTAAGTAAGTTGTAAGTAGTATTGTTGTACTGTATGGTATAATATATAATAATATAATGTTACTGTTAATAGCACATTCTATATAGGTAGAGTGTGCTATTTTGTTATAGTTAAGGGGGTAGAGTATAGTGGCTACGATTCAAGAGCGTGTGGAAAGTATTATTGAATCATTACATATTAGAGAGGGTATGCTTCAAACTGCTAAGGCACAGAAGAGTATTTTAGATTTCAAACCTAAGTTTGTTATGGCTGATGGTAGTGAAAAGAAGACAGATAAGGCACCAGCTAAAGTGTTGGATGGTGTTAATAAAAACATTAAAGAGGGTTTTGCTAGTTATGGTACATATTATGGTATCTTTGATAAATATGTTGTTTTTGCATATAAAGATAGTAGTAATTTAATGTATCAAGAGGGGTATGTGTATAAATTCAAGACTGAGGAAGATGCAAAAGCTTTCTATGATGGTGGTATCGATAGGGGTAGTATGAAAATTATTAAAGGTGCATCAGTTGTTGCACCATGTTTGTACTCATTGAAAGATAAGAAGTTCATGTCTATTCGTGAGGCGGTTGAGGATTTAGCGAATGGGTATGTACGAGATGCATTATCTTCTCTTGATAAGTATATCGGTACAAATGCGATTCCTTTTGATGTTGAGGATGTTACCTATGAGTATAGTGTTATGAGTGCTAATAAACTTAAATTGTATGACAGAGGGTATGGTTGCAGTTTATCTGTTAAGATTAAACTAAAAGATTCCAAATATCCTGATAAAGATACATTTAAAATGCTATCTAATTCTGTTGATAGAAATGTTAATATGGGTGCGATTGTAGGTTTATCTAATGGTAATGAGTATCGTGATTATATTACTATGCATAGTTATTTGTGTAATTAGGTGATATATGAATAAAAGAAATAGTATATTAGATGCTCTTTCTGAAGGGATGTTGACCACTATTAAAACAAATAAAGGTGGTATATTCTCTGAGATTAGTAAGGGAAAGATTGATACTAAATTTAATAGAGTTGTAACAGGCAATATGATATATGATACTGTTGCTGAAATAGTATTAAGATGTAGAGAGATATCATCTAGAGTAGTAGATAATAAAACATTCTGTGATTATGGCGATGGGTATATTCTAGTTGTATTTCACAATCTAACTATAGCTAGAGGAGTATTGTTAAAGACAGATTTTAATTCAAGGCATTTAGAGAATACGATATCCAAAGTATCATTATTACCTAAAGACTATCAGAGTTTTACTGATAAAGTTGATAGGGTGTTTAGAGTTTCTGCTAATGTAATGTATGACATTTCTAGTCGTAGAGCATGTCTTAATACTGGTCATTGTATAAGGACATTCTTTAGAGCATGGTTTAAGATAAATACTACAGTAGATTTTAGAAAGTATTTAGTGAATGATACTAGGTTGATGTCTTGTATTAAAGTTGATAGTGTATCGATTGGTGATTCTAGGGGAATGGATTGGGTATTATCTTTTGGTTTTGATATTGTAGATATAGAACGATTTAACGAGATTAAGTCTTATCTCAGTGATAAAGTAGATAATATGTCATGCTATGAGGACATTAATGATAAGGTTGCTGTTGATTTTTATATTATTTAGAGGGTTATATGTCAGTAAATAGAAATATCTTAGATTCATTGAGAGATATACATGAGGGAATGTTATCTTCCATTAGTAATAATAAATCACTTAGTAAAGATGGTGAGGTGTGGCTTAACGCTATTATTAAACGTGATATTAGTAAAGTTCCTAAAGATAGTATAGATACATTTAGGATGTTCAATAAATCTAAGTTGACTAATGGTAGTGTGAATCGTAAATCTACTAAAGAGACAGCAATGCAGAAAGTCAGTTCTAGTATTGTTGATACAGTGTATTGTAAGACGTATGATGTTGGTAATACACATTATATAGCGTATTTATTTTCTTCTAAGGGTGCTACAGGGTATTTACGTGCCGTTGTACATGAATCTGATGAGGATACAATAGCTAAGTTGTTAGATGAGTTTAAGTCCGGTAAGAATATACCTAAAAAAGTTATCAATGTTGATAGCATTAGGGGTTGTAATTGTGTAGCTAATACATATTATAATTCTATTACATTTGAGTTCTTTGATAATGTAGATACATTTATATCTGAGTTGTTTGATGTGTTTCTTAGCGTTGTTTTTATTGCTTTTGATTCATTGGATTTAGAGGTACTTAAAAAAATAATTACTATTAGTGAGCCTTTTATTTATTTAGATGATATGGACTATGCTATGGAGTTAAATTTTGTATCTACAGATAAGACAGTACTACCTAAAGTGTATGATTTATTATCATCTATTTGTAGTGAGAAGCATTTAGTTAAGAGTTCACATTATATCGGTTTACGTTGGGAGTTATAGATGGGGTATTTTAATATTATAGATTCATTGAGTGATAAAAGAGTAGATGAGGGAATGTTACAGTCTATGGGTGGTGGTACTCATAGAATGGGTGAGTCAGATGTAAATAGCATAATGTATTCTTTGATAAATGGTGATTTCAACTCTTTATCTAGTTATGTTGATTTTAATTCAGTGGTTGATATTTTTAATAATTCTCCTTTTGATTCTAAAATTTCACCATATAATATGGGTTCTTTATCTATTTCTAATGGCAAAGGCATTTTTGGTGTTAGGGCATTGCTTAAAAGTCAAGATTTTTATATGATGGTTACATTTAATAAGAAGAGTAATTCTACACCTATAGTTAGGTGTGGCATTTACGCTTGTTTAGATGATAACTTGTTGCAGGAAATTTTCAATAAGAGAGTTAATTTAAAGTTAAATAGTGCTACAGATAAGATAGATGGTTTTAAGTTAGTAGCTAATACATATTACAATGTATCTAAGGAATTTGTATATACTAGGAGTTTACCTTTGTTTGAACTTTTTTCACGTAAAAGTTTCGAGAGTGTTGCTAAGTCTTATAAAGGTGATTTTGATAAAGACTTTAGGTTAGTTTTGGGTAGTTCTAGTGGTTTACATTTGTATTTAGACCCTGATAAATATACGCTTACTGTCAGTGTTGAGATTGAAGATAAGAAAAGTCTTGATGATGCATTTAAGTTGTTAAGTAAGAATGATTCTATTGGTAAGTATTCTGTCAAAGGTTCTGCATTGAACATTAGTTTTAATATTGGGTTCTAGGTGTTGATATGGGATATTTTATAGATTCTCTTAATGATAAGAGGGTAGACGAAGGGATGGTATCATCTATCTCAAAAAACACTAAGAAACAGAGTAAAGATGTTAAGCGTATGGTGGATGCTGTTATTAGTGGGCAGATTTCTAAGCTATCTAATAAAGATATGGATATCTCTCTACAGGTACGAAACGATACAAAACTTTCTAAGAATAACAAAAAGAATGAGAAGTACTGTATTGTAGGCACTAAGGGTAATTTCTTGCGTACTGAGGTGCGTGGTTATGAGATTAATGGTGATTACGTTGTAGCTGTTATTGGATATAATTTACATAAAGGGACGACTGTTGGTAAGGCAATGTTATGGGAGTGTTCTAATGAAGATGTATTCAATAAGTTTAAAGAGAAGATGGAACATCAAGGTGGCTTTGATTCCATTTATGATGTAAATACTAGTATGTATCGAAGTGGGACTACATATTATGATAGCAATAGGGATGTGTATTGTGAAAATACTAAAGAAGCATTGGATATGATTTTCTCTTATTGTGCAGACTCATTCTGCTCTAGTTTATCTAGGTCTGATATCACAGGGGCTTTTAGTCAATTTGGAACATGCAGATTGGATATATCATCTAGTCAAGATGCTATGTCTACTAATGTTTTGATAAATTTGTATGGTGGTGAGCCTGGTATTGTTGATTCAATGTATGATACTATTGGTACTAAAGTGAATACGTTAAATAGTTTTTACAGGTTTATTACATACGCAGAAGATGGGCAAGCTATCATTATATTTAATTTTTAGGTGTTGGTATGGGTTATAGTGATTTAATTGATAAGCTAGTAGATACACGTATCAGTGAGGGTATGATATCTAGTATAAGTAAAAATAAAGATAAAAATGCTGATGTAGACTCATTATGTAGTGCTTTATTTAATGGCTCATTGTTCAGAATACCAACTAAGTATATTGATATACGTGATACACATTATTATAATAAATCACCTTTTGATAGTGGTTTATTGAGATATACAATTAGTACTGAATCTCTTAATACTCAGAGAGGTAGGGACTATAGGATTTATCGTATGATTAAGGGTAATGAGTATTATTTCATGATTACTCTTTCATCTGTGGATAGAGTATTTACAAGGATGAAACGATGTGTCATACAAAAATGCAATGATGAAGAAGTAGCTAATACACTTTGGGATTATGTTAATAAGAACCAATTACAGATGACTTCAGTCAATGAGACTCTTAAAGGTTGTAAGATAGTTGCTGATACATATAGGTCATACGAGGGTAATGCTATAGCAGGTTCATTTAAAAATAAGAGTATTCTCAATGATACAAAAAGCGTTATGGAAGCTATGTTTTCTGATGCTGTTAACTGTATTAAGTCTTTATTCAGTGCTGAGTATGATGCTTTTATTGATAAGTTGTATTTGAATTGTACTGATTATTCTGTGAGATTAAATGGTGATGTTCTAACTTTGTATATGAATTTAGATAATGTGGATATGATACATAATGAGTTTAAAAGAGGATTAGGTAATATTAATACTGATTTTTATTCTTTGTATAAGGATAATAATGGTGTTGGTATTCAGTTTTTCTTCTAGAAAGGAAGTATATGTTGAGTAAGCGTAGTATTATTCTAGATTCATTGAGTACTCATAGAATTGATGAGGGGATGATTGATTCTATATCAAAAAACAGTTCATCTGGTAGTGGTGATAAATTACTTAAAGTATTATTGGATTTTGATATACAGTCATTACCACGTAAGAATATAAAGTCTAACTTGTCTTTTTACAATAAATCACCTTTTAGTGAGATAGATTCTGTTGTTAAATCTGATATGCTGTCTGCCGTAAAGCGTAGGACTTATTATATTTATCATTTAGTTGATGGTAATAAACATTATATTATGATTTCTGCATCTTCTTATAATGTGCTTAGTGGTTTATCTAGGTGTTTCATTTATGAGGCACTAGATGAGAGTGTTGTAGACTATATTTGGGATTTAGTAGATAAAAATAAATTAAGCGTTGATATTAAGCATTTAGGGTCAGGTTTAAGAGATTGTAAGATTGTTGCTGATACATATCATGTTTTTGGTAGTAAATTGTTATCTGGTGTGTATGGTACTTTAGATGATATGCGTATCTTAAAAGATACAGAAGATGTATTAGACTTATTGTTTAGAAGTAGTATAGTCTTAATAAGTAATGATTATAGTGGTTCTTATGAATCTGACATTAAAGATATAGTTTCTTCATGTGTTGATTGTGGTGTTACACTTGTAGATGATACATTATCTTTCATGCTTGATTTTGATGATAATGAGCATTGTAAAGATGCATATATTAAGTTTTATAAGAATTTAAAAGGTAAAAGAAGTTTATACACATTCTATAAGTTGGGTACTAAGCAGATTGCATTTGATTTTTATATTTAATAGGTGGTATGATGGGTTATTTTTAATATTATAGATTCATTGAATGATGTTAAAGTTAATGAGGGTATGACAGAGTCTATACCTAAGAATAAAAATAAAGATAGTGATAAGTTAGTTAAAGCTTTACAAAGTTGTGATATAGATTTTATACCTGATAAATATATTAAGTGTGATAGGTCTTTTTATAATAGGTCAAATTTCAGTAAGAATTTTGTAGACAATTATATTAAAGGTACAAGATATTTAAAGAATAAAAACCCTAATGGTTATAAACTTTGTATGGTTTGTCTTGGTGATGGCAACCGTTTTCTTATGGTTTTTGAAGCAAGAAATTTTTCTAGATTAGGAAGGTGTTTTGTTTTTAAGGCACCAGATGTAGATACTATGGAATCTATTTTTGGACTTGCTTGTGAAGGAAAAATGACTTTTGATGTAGATAATCCTAAGTTAGATGGGTGTAAGTTGATAGCTGATACATATTGTATTCATGGTGAGGATACTGTAGAGTTTGATAGGGGTAAATTTATTACCATTAACACACGTTTGATGTCTGATACTGTTGTTATGGAGACTTTGTTTGAGGACTTTGCAAAGGTTTTTAAGTTTAACTATAAAAAAGACTATGACTTTGTTGTTGGAGAAATAGCTAAAGCATGCGTTAATTATGATATTTCTCTCACAGATGATGGTTTTGTAGTTACACTTGATTTTGGTGTGGCTAAGGAACGCAACAGAATAGAAATGATTCTAAATAATAGAAAAGGTGGTCATTCTCTACACTTTTTTAAAGATGGTAAGAGTAAGATTAAATTAAGTGGAGGGTTTATATAGTATGTATAGTAAAAGTATTAGTACGATTTTAGAGGGGTTACGTAGTGATTCCAAAGTAATGGTAAATGAATCAGTTTCATTAATTAAAAGCATTGTAGATAAAGATTTAAAAACATTATCTAAATGTAGTGTTAAAGGTGATACTAACTTTGGTAAACATAGTAAGTATTATTTAAATGTGATGAGGGGAGTTAATAAGGGTGATTTTAGCGAGTTACACTTCTCTAATGGAACATATGTAAAAGCATACGTAAGTGATAAATCTGTTATGTTGTTATTAAGTCATTTAGTTGACATTTCTCCTAAATCTCATTATATGAGTAACTCATTTATTCGTTATGAGTTTGATAGTAAAGAAACAGCATTGAGTTGTTTTAAAGACTTAGAAAGTGGTAAATATTCATCTGTAGATGATGCACTAAATACTACTTATGATATTATCATGACATATAATGGTAAAGATGTAGAAAGACATGTTGGTACTGAGAGTGGTAAAGCAAGTGCTAGTGCTGGTGCTAGGGTAGTTTCTGCATTACAAAGTGTGTTTAGTGAGTGGGTTAATACTGAGTATGGTAAGTCTGTTGAAAATCTACCCGTGTTACATGATTGTTATATCAATGGTTATGTAGACTACATTTCTAAGCATAAAATTCCTGCATTGGAAGTATATGTGACGTATTATATGGAAGATAAACAAACAGTAGATGCATTTATACATTTATTTGGTTCTAGATTAAATGGTTATTATAAGGTTGTTAAAGATAGCGTTGTGATTACGTTACCTAGTGGGTATTAGTTGTATGAATAAACGGAATAGTATTTTAGAATCACTGTCTGAGGGTATGTTACAGACAGCTAATGTAAAACGTACTAAGAATGGTGAGTTGTTTGTAGAGAGTGTGTTAAAGATAAGGGGTGGTTATTATCTTGAATCATTCTCTCGATTCTTTGAGAAGTGCATAGTTAACACAGCATCTAAGTATACTGATGTTAAAAGTACATATGGTAATATGTACTGTAATCCGAATGAGTATCCTAGCATTGAATGTGGTGATTGTTCTATTTACTTTAAAACAAATGATAAAGATGAGATTTATGTATATGTAGAGAACCCATATTCTAATGATTATACAGAAAATCAACTTAGGAATGATAATGTTCTCATTTTTAGGGCTTCTATGTCTTATTTAAATCCTGCTATGTCTGTTAGAGAGTTAGTTGACGTTGTTGATGGTAGATTTAGTAAGATTGATAAATATGTTGATTGGATTCATGACTACCTAATAGAAGGGGGTTATAACTATGTCTTTGATACACATGGTTTTGAGTTAGTAACTCTTGATAAGGAAGAAGAAGTATTGTCTGGTGCTTATACCACTTTTAGTGTATGTGTAGGTGATGAGTTCTTTGATGCATTTACAGATGGAGTATTAGATAATGTATTAGATGCTAAGGCTGAGGTATATTTAGCTAAAACATATTCTAAATTAAAATTACCTACGATTGGTTGTCGATTGACAGTTACATTCTCTTCTTCTAAAGATGCTAAAGATTTCTTGTCATCTGTTAGTGGTATTAAGAGTTGGGTAAATACTGTTACAGTTAAGGGTAAATCTTTAGTTATTGAGGTATACTAATGAATACTATGAATTCTATATTAGAATCATTATCTGAAGGAATGCTTGCTAATAGTTTCAAATCTAATGGTACATCTCTTAAAGCCTTTAAAGATGTACTTAGTGGAGATATACCGGATAGTACTGCTTTATTTGTTACAGGTATTGATTTTAACATAAGAGATAACTATAAGTCATTTTTAAAGTCTAAACGTCAACCTGATATGTCTACACTATTGTCAAATGTATATCGTATTGGCGATACAGTACTGATGATAGAGTTTAAGTATATGAAATTGCCTGTGTGTTTGTTAGTTAGCACTGGGAGTAATTCATTTGACGATGCGTGTATTAAGTTAGAGAAAGCATTTAAATCTCCGGTAGATAAAGCAATGGATATAATTTCTAACTTAACATTTTATAATGTAGTTGGTACTACGTATAATACAACTAAAGGTAATGGTACATTCTGTGTTGAGGCATCTGAAGTTATAGAGTCATTCTTGTACTGGTATTATAAAAGTGAATCTAATAAAGGTGTTAAGCGTTGTTGTATTGATAGTGAGTTATATAAGTATGTAACTATTACAGGCATTATCTTTAAAAATTTGTGCTTTGGTAATACATCAGATTTACAAATAGATGTAGTGTGTTCTATTCATAGTGGTGATGATAGTAAGGTACGTGATTTACTAGATACATTAAATACACCTATGAACATGTTCGCTCATGTTAATAGTGGTTCGCTTATCATTAGTTTATTGTTAAAATCATAGATTTTTATTGGTTTATTTGTTATATAGTAATGTGTTTACTTTTTATAAAAAGAGGTATAGTTAATGAAAAAAGTTTTAGAAGCTTTAGATAATGAAAGTACAGTAGTACAGTTAAGTGAGTATATTCATGATACAGTAGAGATTGAAAACATTGTACGTGATACATATGATGGTACAATTAATGCTATTGATGTGACACTTGAAGATAATGCTTTGACAGTTAAAGTATTGTCTGATACAGAAATTGGTGAAGAAGTTTCTGATGCTGTATTGTCCTATTTAGAGGATAAAGCTAGTTTTGATTATGAATGTGAGTTCAATACAAGTAGCGTTCGTGTGGCTGGTGAGCAATACATTCAATCAACTATTAATATCACTGCTACAGATAGTACTGTTGAGAAACGTAAAGTAGTAGAGTCAGTTGTCAATGAGTCAACTTCTATTTCTGCTATTATGGACAGTGATGCGTTTGCATTGTCTTTTGGGATTTTAAAAGAGATTAAGTCAAGTAGCGTGCCTTTCTTTAATATGAATACGTTTAATTCTGTGGTTGCTGACCAAGTTGCAAAGTATATTTGTGGTTTAAAAGATTTTGCTGATGTACTTGATGAGTATAAGTTTGATTTATCAGATGGTGGGTGTTCCGTTTCTATAAAACCTAATGTTTCATTTGATTTCAAAGATAAGTCTTATCAGTATCAAGCAGTAATTGAGTTAACAGTAGGTGATTCTTCTATTATTAAAGAGTTTATTAGTAGCTTGAAGTCTAATGTAAAAGATTTTGTTAAGATTCAAAATAAGGGTAATACAATTTATATCGCAACTAAGTTCTTTTGATTAGTTGCATATTTTAAGTATGTTAATGTATAATATATTTATAGTGATATGTTTAGTCCACGTAAAGATATATCAGAACATACACTAGATATTTTAATTTACGTAAGAAAGAGGTTCATAGTATGAATAAAGTTGAGTTAGCTGAGGTATTGGTTAATAAAGAGTTGGTGGGGACTAAAAAGGTAGCTGTAGAGATTGTAGAGACTTTGTTTGATGCAATCGCTGAGGAAGTTAAAAAAGGTGAAAAAGTGTCCATCCATGGTTTTGGTAGTTTTGAGAGTGTAGTACGTTCTGCTCGTAAAGGTCATAACCCTAGAACTGGTGAAGAGATTACAATTCATGAGAAAAAAGCACCAAAATTCACAGCATCTAAAGTATTGAAAGAGTCTGTTAACCAATAATATAAGGGTGGTTTAATGGGAATTTTAAATAGTGCTAGTGTTAGCATTACAGAGGCTTTATTAGAGAAACGTAAGTCTTTAATCAGTGAAGATGTTAAAGAGACTGAGTTTGAAAAGAAAGCTAAAGAAGAGTTTGAGGAAGATTTAGATAATCAAGAGGTTATTGAGGGTTCTGAAGATTCTGAGGACGAAGAAGAGATTACAGAGGGTAGTGATGATAAAGTATCTCCTGTAAATCTTATTATCAATGCTAATTATCAGAAATTAGTAGGTAGTAAGTACTTCTTTGTACCTGATACTGAAAATGATAACTTTGAAGAATATTCATTCTTTGTGTATGCGTTAACTAATGATGGTCTTGGTGATGAATCACAGGGTGTTAGTGACGTTACAAAAGTTGTAAAACGTGTAACTAAAAAATTCTGTGGTGATAGTCTTAATGATTACAGTGGTCCTGAAGTTGATAGGATTAAAACAAAAGAATCTGATATTCTTAAATTTAAAGTTACATATAAAGTATCTAAATAAGTATATTATGCAAGAGAGTGTAGATTAAGTTCTACACTCTCTTTTTACTTTATACTTGTAATATTTTGTAAAGTTGGTTATAATTAGTGTGTAAAAGTTCATATCATTGTTATTACAGTAAAGGAGATTATATCATGAGTGAACATAACCAATTTAAATTGAAACAATATTCTGATGTTTTTAACAAGAAAGTAGTTTCTGACTATTTATATCTTGTTGGTACAAGTGGTGCTTATAGTAGTGCTATTAGTAGTTGTGGTTCACAGGCATTATTTGAATCTACATTTTTAAATGGTGGTAGTAGCGATAAGATTTCTTCACATTATCGATACTTTAAAGACATTACTAATTACATTCGTTGTGTGAATGGTTGTGATATTGGTAAGATGGATGTCTTTGATTTACTGTTTGTCTTAGCACAGGGAAGTAGAAAGATTAAGTTGGATTCATTTATTAATAATGTGTTTATTCGTCATTATAATGTCAAACTATTAAATCACCTATATTATTTGTGTGATGGTGCTAGTATCAGTTATTCTGAGTATGAGAAGCGATTTGTAGGTATCTATATATCTTTATTTGGTAATGATGCTTATGAGGATAATACTGATTACTTCAATGATTTCATGGATACTACATATTCTTTGTTATATACATTCTCTAAACGTACATCTGAGGTATTTTCTGAGGAGGAGTTTGAGGATTCTTGTGTGTTTAGTCCTAAAATATACTTAACAACGAATATTAGATTATTGAAGAGTGATAAATATCGGTCTAAGGGTGTTTCTTTGTATGCATCTTCTGCGATGTATTTATTAGTTTTGGGTCGTGCTAAGAAAAATGCATTTACAATGTCGAGAGAGGACAATATAGAGGATTTGATTTTATACATTAAAAATCATACCGTTGAGGGTGTTGGGTGTGCATCCAATGGTAGGACGATTCGTCAATTTTTAGATACAATGTTTGACTATTTAGGGTTATTGTCTAAGCATAAAGAGTTTGTAGAGTCTATTATGAGTGGTGCTGATTTTAGTGAGTTAGATAGAGATTATAAATTACATAAGTATGGGATTACTGATGTAGACGAATTAATTAATACTATTAATACAGAATTGATTTGGGTTGCATTAGAATTACCTACAGATTATGAAGATTACATTTGTGATGTTCCTTATGGTGTGTCTGATATCATAGAAGATGATGTTGAGGGTGATGATGAAGATGGTATTACAGCTAAGATAGTAGATAGTGGTAGCATTGTAGTTACTCCTGCTGGAACATTATCTTATGATATCGGTTTAGATACAGAGAGTGGCACTTCATTTGGTTATGATGTTAAACATGACTTTGATGGTTCTGATGTAGCTGTTAAGTATGATAAGTCTATGATTCACTCAGTATTGTATGCTATTACTCGTGGTGACATTGATTCTTCTAATTATAAAGAAAATTTGTATATTGAGGATACATGGTCTTTTATTCAAGATATTGTAAATGCTACTGTTGGTATCTCTTATGGTTCTGTTGTGTCTATTGTAGAAAGTTTTGTGTGTGAAGTCATTTTTGATATCAAATAATAGTTATAAATAACATTATAATCTGTACAGGTATAATGTAAGGGGTATAGTGTTACATGGATATGTTGATATTTATTAGTCAATTCATAGGCTTCATTGTATTAGGTACATTCATTATGTATGTAGTGGTTGAGGTTGTAAGAGAAGCATATATTATGTTGTATGGATTGGTTAATTCTTTTAAAAGTGATATAAAGGATATACATATAGGTGATAGTGCTACTAAAATATTGCTTATTTCGTTGTATAACAAAGGTTATCGTTATGTACGTCTTTTGTATCATGAAGATGGAAAAAATTCATTACAGGTGGCAATTTCGCAAGATTTAGGGTATTGTGATGATGTGTATGTTGATGACTATATAGCTTTACAGTTATATAGTGCATGTATTGCCGATACAATACCATATGCTATTAGTGATGTGATTGATAGGTTGTAGGGGTGCGATATGGATATTAAAGTGTTAGATTCTAAGTATGTTGATAGTTCCTTAGTAAATTCTTTGTTAGAAAAACATGTTGGAAATGAAAATGATTTCTTGGATGTGTTAGCGACTATGAAAGAGAAAGCTAGGGTTGAGTTCAATAAAGCACAAGAAGATAAAGAGAGTGCTAATGGTGAGGTTTCTATCGTTGCACATGCCGAATATGAAATCTTATCTGTTGTAGAAGCTGTGGCTAAGTCATATTTGGGTGGTAATAAATAGATAGTTATAATACCTAATTTATGTGATAGGTTGACAATTATCTGTATGATTATGCATAGATTGAGGTATTTTGCTCAGGCGAACACCTCAATTTTTTGTATATAAGTATAATTCTTGTGTATAATAGATTTTATATGTTTTAAGAGGTGGTTTACAAAGGATGAGGTAATATGTTTAAGTATAGAATACTTTTCTTGGTGGGGTTTTTGATGGATGCATTTATTATGTACATGTCTATGTTGTGTTTACATCAAATCATTTTAGATGATAACTTTTTGTCATTTGATTTTATTTTCGTTGTTGTGTTTATATCATTTTTAATGTATGCTATTCATTCGAATTTCGATTGTTATAATAATTGTAAGAAGTATTACGAATCTAAAAAGGATGGATTTTAGTATATGGTACATTTAATTGGTGATATACATGGTGATATCACGCAGATAATGAAAGAAAATCTTATTAAAGATGGAATATCAATCTCAAAGAGTGATGTTGTTATCGTTTTAGGTGATTTTGGTGTTATGTTCAAAGATACAGAGCAACATAGATTAGCATTAGATTATATTAGTAAATTAGATTACTATGTAGCTTTTATAGATGGAAATCATGAAAATTTTGACTATCTAAACGCATTACCTATTGCAACTAAGTGGGGAAATAAGGTACATAAACTTAATAATAGATGCTTTCATCTTATAAGGGGAAACATATATAAGATTGAGGGGAATAAATACCTATGTTTTGGTGGTGCTAAGTCTATTGATAGGGAGTATAGGGAGTTAGGAGAGAGTTATTGGTTAGAAGAGGAACCATCTTCAGAGGATAAGTATAGTTTACATAATTCTTTTAACGATATAGATAGTGTTGATTTTGTATTAACTCATACATGTAGCAATGCAACGATACATAAAATGAAGAAGATTAAGCCTTTTAATGATAATTGTGAGACAAGGGACGTTTTAGATAGAGTTGAAGAAAAATTACCTAGTAGAGTGTTGTGGTTCTATGGTCATTTTCATGTGGATGAGGTGGTTGATGGACAGCATATATGTTTAACTAGTGAGACCGTGTATTCTATTGATAGGGATTTATCAGTAACTAAGTATGAGCATTTGTTTAATTTCGATACATTTAGGTTCTTTGATTACATTTCATTACAGCGTGTAAATCAGATGTTCAATAGCATTAGTAACAGTAATATTGAGGAAGTACGAAGATTGTATAATAGTGAGGAGTAAAGTACTATGGCACATACAAATGATAGAAGTAAGACTATGGCTTTATATGTGAGAGATATGTGTAATATGCTAGAGTCAGATGATTATGGATATAGAGACAGTAATAACATCTATAGTTGTAGCGTGTCTATATGTGGAAGTTCTAGTGTAGATTTACAATATGACTATGGCTTAGGTAGTATAGAAATGCATTTCAGTAATGGATATTCTGTTACATTACATAGAAGAGATAGGAATACTTATACTGCATCTGTATGTTATGGTTTAGATACAATCGATAATATTTTATGTAGGGATAGTTCAGACATTGATTATATTATTTTCATGTATCTTCTTTACAAAGCATATGTTGGTGTATGTGATATGTGTGGTGAAGTAGATGATAACTATGTTTTCACGTATGATTGTGAGGAAGCTATCAATTTTGATGATATGTTTTATCACAGTATATCTTCATTGCATAAGTATTTTCTAACATTTATTAAGAGTGAAGAACTTGAAGATTATAAAACAGTAGGGAAAAATGGTCTTAATGTTTTTACCTTTGAAGATAGCGTATATGGTTCTTTTATTGTTGATTATATTCCCTATACTTTAGGTGGACAAAAGAAAGACCTAATTGTGTTTAGGTATAATGAGTTTGATAAGATATATTTCTATTATGACGTACTAAAGAGAGATTATGTAGTAGAGAAGAACGATAGGGTTGTTAAGTATAGCAATATGTCATCTATTGTTAGAGATTTAAAATACCTATTGCGTAAAGTTAATAGTTTGTCTGGTGGTAGTTTTGATAGTTCAATGTATTTAACATATAATCAACTGAATAGTACGTTATTTAGAATGATTTATAGTGTGTTATTGTAGTTTTAATAGTGTATGGATATGTTCCATACACTATTTTTTATTTAGTTTATACATTTATGTTGAAAATTTTACATATTAGGGGTTTACAACAAAATGTAGATGTGGTATTATGATTTTGCAAGGAATATTACATAAGTTTACAACTTATGTAAACACTTCATTGTCATGTAGGGTAAGTGATAATGACATATACGCACACATCTTTGTAATATTCCTTGTATGTATATTTTTATTTCATTTAATATGAAGGGGTTTTATTATGAAATTACAAAAGAAAAAAACTTTACTAACTGGTTTGGTTATGGCATCCCTTGTTGGTAGTACAGCAATGGCAGCTGGTGTCGATAACACTGTAAATGGTGGTTTTGGTGCTGAAGCTTATGGTTATACAAATACTATCACTGCAACAGGTACATCAGCATTTTCTGTTGGTTATCAAAATGAAGTATCTGGTGCTAATAGTATTGCATATGGTCATAATAATAAAGCAGTTGGTTCAAATTCTATTGCTGGTGGTGAAAATTCCGAAGCAAAAGGTTATAGCAGTGTGGCGATTGGTTCATCCGCACAAGCATTATCAGATTATAGCTATGCCATTGGTTCTCAGGCACGAACTAATGGAGCTAACACTGTTGCTGTAGGTAATGGTTCATATGCAAGTAACGATAACGCATTGGCTGTGGGTTATGGTACTACAGCAGGTGGTAAAGACTCCATTGCTGTTGGCTCATTTGTTAAATCTAATTCTGATAACAATGTAGCTATTGGTACTTCCGTTACTACTAATAGTAATGATAGTGTTGGTATTGGTACCGCAGTTACTACTAAATCTAATAATAGTGTTGGTATTGGCAACAATGTTGTTAATAACCTTAGCAATAGTATTGGTATCGGTAACGGAGTTGCTACTGACTTTAATACTATTGGTATCGGCAATGGTGTTGAAACTAAGGTTCAAGACACTATTGCTATTGGTAACGGAGTAGTATCCAATGGCGAATCTTCAGTAGCTATTGGTAATGGTATTCATGCAGATGGAGTTAAAAGCGTAAACATTGGTACAAATGTATCAGCTAAAGGTGTATCTTCTATTGTTGTTGGTCGTGATACAGAGGTATCTGGTGATGATACTACAGTAGTAGGTGCTAACAATGGTACTGTTGGTGCTGACCAAAGTGTTGTTGTTGGTTATAACAACAAGGTACTAGATAACTCTAAAGAGCAGTTAATCTTTGGTGTAAATTCTCAAACTAAAGGTCAAGGTTCCGTTGTGGTTGGTTCTCATGCAAGTGCTACAGAGATTGATGCATTAGCGTTAGGTAACAACGCTATTGCAGATGTACAGAATGGTGTTGCTATTGGCACAAATTCTGTTACTGAAAGTCCTGTTGGTACATCTACAGTAAAAGACAATGCTACTGATATCCGTTTCAGTAATTCTACATTCGCAGGTTCTACACCTGATAGTGTAGTATCTTTCGGCACTCATGGTCGTGCTGGTGCTGGTGGGGTAACAGAATATACTCGTCAACTTCAAAATGTTGCCGCAGGCAGAATTTCTGCTACATCTACGGATGCTATCAATGGTTCTCAGTTGTATGATACTGCCCTAGAGGCACAGAAGCATAACACTGTAGTAGATGGTGTTAATACAACTGTTACGTCTAAAGACAATGACTTTGGACGTAAAGAGTATAAGGTTAATGTTAATAAAACATTAAAAGATATGGATGCTGTTGAGTTTGGTAAAGATACAGATACTAATCATGCCGGTATTAATAAAGATGGTGCTTATTTCTTTAATGGTAGTGAGCATATTAATATTAAACCTACAGGTATTCAAATTGAAAATACTGATACACTAACACAAGCTACATTCAATAATGAAGGTATGCAAGTATCTGATGATAATGCTACTATCCGTTTCACTACTACAGATATTAGTGCTGGTGGACAACAAATTCACGATGTAAAAGCAGGTACTAAAGATACAGATGCTGTTAATGTTAAACAGTTGAATGATAAAGCAAGTTCTTTAGATAAGGCTATTACATACAACACATTTAATATCAATAAAAATGCTGAAAAAATTGGTGAAAACAAAAACAATATCACTAAAAATGCATCTGATATTAAAGATTTAGGTGATAAAGTAAATAAAAATACTTCTGATATTAAATCTTTAGATGATAAGATTAATGTTGTTGGTGAAGGTGCAGTAGTTAAAGCTAATAACTATACAGACAAACAAGTTGCTAAGGTAGGTGCTAATGCCGCCGCTTTAAGTGCCCTACATCCATTATCTTTCAATGCTAATGAAAAGGTTGAGTATGCTGTAGGTTATGGTAACTATAAAGGTTCTAATGCTGTGGCAGTTGGTGTGTTCGCACATCCTAACGAAAATACATTATTATCTTTAGGTGCTACATTTGGTACTGGTGATAATATGATTAATGCTGGTGCTACATTTAGAATTGGTAAATCTTCTAAACAAGTTACTAATACGAATACAGCTGTAGCTAAAGATGTTCAAGATTTAGCTAAAAAATATGAAGCATTGGCTCAAAAATATGATAATCTTGTTAAACATTTAAATGCTGTAGAGGGTACTGATTTTGATGTAGAATATCCAGATGTACCTAAAACACATTGGGCATATGATTTTGTTAAAGATTTGTCTGATAAAGGTTTCTTAGTAGGTTACCCAGATGGTACTTATAAAGGCGATAAAGCTATGACTCGTTATGAGTTCGCAACTGTTTTATATCGTGCATTACAACGTGGTGCTGTAATGGATGCTAACATGGTTAAAGCTATTAAAGAGTTTGAACCTGAATTGAAAGACGTAGAAAAAGCACAACGATTCGTGGTTGTACGTGAAAGTGGTTCTGATAATGAAATTCACAAAGTTGAACGTGTTCAAGTAAACACTCAATATGGTGAACATACATATCGTGATGCTTATGGTACAGAATTGAAATAATTTCATAGTCTTAAAAGAGTAGGTAGATAATACCTACTCTTTTTTATTTTGCAATTACAAAACTTTACAATACATAGTATATATGTTATATTAATAATAGATTAATTGTGTTTAATGTGGTATCTTGTGAGAGGTGATTGAGTGTGAAAGATAGATATGTTAATAAAGCTATTGTAGGTATGATTGACAGTGTAGATGATGTAACAGATACAATGTGTAACATTTTAATACATGGCATTAATAGAAAGTTCTTAGTGCCTAAGTGGTGGGTTGTTAATAACAAAATAGTAGTTTGTTTTAAAGGGTTTCAGTTTAGAAATAAAAAACTAGAGTGTGATTATATGGTTATACCTATTTCTGTTTTACAGAATATAAAATCTAAAAAGTATATTGTAGGGAGTGACGTTTCTAGTGTTTTATCAAATGTTGATACATCATATCTTGTTAAAGAGATGAATATGAATTATATTGAAAGCTATAGTTAGGAGATTATATGTTAAGTCAAGAGTTACGTCCTAAGACCTTAGATGATATGGCCGGTCAAGAAGAGGCTAAACGTCTAATAAAGGCAATTATTAAAAACCCAGAAAATGCACCCAAAGTGTTATTATTTTGTGGTAGCTTTGGTACTGGTAAATGTGTTACGGGTGATACAAGAGTTCATACAAGTGATGGATATAAAAGGATAGATGAGTTAGTACAAAACCCTGAATATGATGGAGATGGGTTTATGGATATATCTCCTCAGAATATTAAGGTTGTAGGTAATAGACTAGCAACTCACTATTATTATGGTGGTAAGAAAAAAGTAATTAAGATAAGTTCTAGGGAGTTCTCTATTAAAGGTACACCTAATCATAAGGTTAAAGTGTATGGTGGTAAAGGTGGTTTAAGGTGGAAGAGATTAGATAAAATTACTAAAGATGATTATGTTGCAATTCCTGTTAATGATGATATCTTGTTTGATAATAGCTCAAAAGATTATTCATTCTTTAGAGGTGGTGCATCTGAGTTTGACAAGGGTTTTATCTTAGGCTCTATATTCTCTCAATGTATTAGTAATGGTGTAGATTCATCAGAAATGTCTGATACGATTGATATTGTTGGGAATCGTGAGAGTGTTAATTCTTTTTGTTGTAGAGTTGTTGGTTCAATCGATGATATAAGTCATGAACATGTTAGGTTTTCACATAAAGATTTACCTAAATATGTCTATGAGTATGGGTTATCTTGTAATGTGCCTGAGTTTGTATTTTCATCTAGTAGAAAGTTTATTATAGGTTTTTTAAGTGCTTTCTTTAATTTCTTAGGTGACTATGATTTTACTGTGTCATCTCTTTCAGAGAGTGTTGCAAGGGATATACAAAATCTTCTATATCTTTTAGGGATTGTTTCATCTGTTATTGCGACTAGTACTTATAGGTATAAACTATCAATTATGTACAGTTGGAGTAGAACAGTATTTTGTGATATTATTGATATTTGTGATGATATTCAGAGGGTTTTATTACGTGAGTCTATTTGTAATAAAACTTCTAAAGGAGAATATATTCCCAATAATACGTACACTAAATTCATTACAGCTAGGATTCGTAATTTATTACGTAAGAGTAGTTTAGGTGATTCTATTTCAAGTTATATTAATTTTAATAAGGGGTTCTCTTTTATAAAGTATGATGATAAAAAATCGCTATCTTTAGATTCTTATTGTGGTGTAATATCACAAATTGATTCTATGGGGGTGGGTATCTTTAAGGATAGGACAGTAGAGCATTTTAATACTCTAATCAATAGTCATATCTTTGTTAAGGTTTCTGAAATAAAGGAATTATCTAGTGATGATGTGTATGATTTAACTGTAGAAGGTACACATACTTTTACAGCGAATGGATTGATTAATCATAATACTACAGCATCACGTATTGTTGGTAGAGAGTTAAATAATATTAAAGATGATAATTATGATTTATTAAACTCACCTTTTTATTATGAGTTTGACTCTACTGTTGTGGGTAATGTAGAAGAGATTAAAAAACTACGTGATATCTTTACTGTTTCATTTGGGGATTATTGGAGAATAGTCGTTCTGGACGAATGTGTTCATTATGATACTAAAATCCATGTAATGGATGAGAATGGCAATAAGTTTGTTTATAGTATAGGTAGACTTGTTTCTAAAAAACCTAAGGGTTGGAAAGCTTTATCTGTTGATGATAGTGGTAATTTCTCATATAAACCAATACTTAATTTCTTCAATAATGGTAAAAAAGATTTCTATAAAGTTGGAATAGAAGTTTCTAGGGTGGGAAGTCTTAGTAGAGTAAATAAGTATACTAAGAATGTTATTTGTACTGAAAATCACAGATTTTTTGATGATAATTTTAAAGAAGTATACCTTAGAGATTTAAAAGTTGGTGATGTTGTTTCAACTTATGAAGATTATAGTAATAATAGAGTTTTAAGTAGGGCAATAAAAAACTCAGAGTCTAGTTTTGTGTTAAGTGATGATGTTGTAGCTTTTTTACGTGGTTCAGTATTAGGTGATGGTAGAGTTGATGTTCTTAATTCAGGTTCTTTGAGGTATAATTTTACACAGAGTTGTAAACATCAAGAGTATTTTGATGTTGTAAAAAGAATATTAGGTAATTTATATTGTTGTGATAAGGTGAATGAGAGTGGGTATGGTGGAAAAGATATTTTAAGTGTAACCTCACGTGTGTGTGATTCGTTCAAAGATATTTTTTCTAATCTTTTTGTTGGTGGTGTCAAGAAGGTAACTAGAGCTTATTTGGATTCTTTAACTCCATTATCTATTGCTGTTTGGTATATGGATGATGGCTCTTTGAATCATAGTTATTGTAAAGAGAAGTCAGTTTCTTTATCTACGCATGCATATTCTAAGGAAGAAAATGAGACTATTATAGAATATTTTAAAGATGTTTATGGTATACAATTTAAATTATATTATGATAAGAGATGTGGGAGATATTCTATAGGTGCAAGTTGTAAGGAAGATAGACATAAGTTTTTAGATTTAGTTTCACCTTATATTATCGATTTGTTTCAGTATAAGTTGGGTGAGCATTTTACATGTGGTAATGGAATTAAAAATATAGATTCTATTAAAGAGGATGTTTATAGTGGTGATTTTAGATTTGTTGGTAAGGGTGTTATAAAGTCTATAACTCCATATAAAGATTCACATGTTAGTGCATATGATATAGAGGTTGCTGATAATCACAACTATATAACAAGTGGTGGTATTATATTACATAATTGTCATACTGTATCCGCTACTGCCCAAGCCGCCATGCTCAAAATGTTTGAAGAGACAAAAGGTAAGACAATTTATATTCTAGCAACTACAGACCCTCAAAAATTGTTACCAACTATACGTAGTAGGGCATTAGAGATTAATTTCAATGATGTTCCAGTAGAGGCTATTGTAGATAATTTAACTAAGGTATCAGAAGATAGAGGTTTAAATCTTTCTGAAGAGATTAAGTTATTGATAGCAGATAGGTCTGGTGGTCATATGCGTAATGCACATATGCTTTTAGATAAGTATATTCTATTGGGTGAAGAGGATTTCAAGGATAGTATTAAATCATCTGTGACATTATTCTGTGATTACCTAATTGCTACATATAAGAATGATAAAGATTCTGTTTTATCTAATATCAATGATTTACTAAGCATATCTAAAGATAATCTACAGTCTGATTGGTCTATTGTTATGACTGAAAGTTTACGTTCTTTCTGTGGGTTTGATTGTAGGCATAAAGATATCAAGAGATTGGTAGATACATATGGTAGTGATTTCAATATTATTGCTCAATGTTACATGTCAACGTGGGTAAAAAATATGTTTGTTGATATACCATATACACAAGCTACATTACTTAATATGTACAAGGTTGTGCAAGGTGCTTTAGAAAAGAAACGCTCACAGAGTGGTGTTGGTTCTGTTCAATCTGTAGCTAGTAAGTATGGAAGACCTGTTAGGTGATAAAGTTTAGTAAATTTTTGTAATTAATACTTGCATATGTTTAGTGTTTGTGTTAATATATAGTCAAGGGTTAGGTACAGCGTATAGTATGTACATAACAACACATAGTCTACATTATTTTTCACTCCTATGTTGTACCTAACTTAATGATTAGCAAATGTAAATAAAGATGCGTACAGCAATAATTATCTGCCAGGTTTTTAGATATAAGGCATCTTGTTACATAAAAAATTATATTTTAAAGACTCAAACAGCTAATTTATGTTGAGTATACATTAATTGAGTCTTGTATAAAATATAGTGATAAAAATTATATATAGTGGGGGTAAAAGTTATAAAAGACTCATACAGCAAAAACTAAAATTTTTATGCTTTGGAAAATAAAAACGACTGAGTCTTGTTCATAATTTAATCTCCTTTTAAATAATAGGCCCATACAGCTATTTATAATGGTTAAAAAGAAGAACGATGGTAGATTATGCTACTGTTACCAAAAACCACTTCTTATGCTAGTAAAAGGTCATATCACAATTTTATATAAGATTTCTATTGATTTGGGTCTGGATGTTGAAAATCGTAGTTTGATTATATAATCTCAAAGATAGTGTATCAGTGATATGATTTAGTATAAGGGGTGGTTTTTTTATGTCTGAAAATAATGAAAAAGAGACAAGTACATTAAAAGAGACATATACATTAGATGAAATTCTAGAGACAAATTCTATAGGTTATGAAGCTACTTTAGAGGAAATACAAAATTGTATCTTCAAGAAAGATTTTGAGAGTATTATGAATCTTCCTGAAAACTTTATTATCGAAGGTTTGTCATATAATGAGATGTATAATAAGTTGTTAGGTTACTATATGTTTCAGCTAACAATCTTTACCGAGTCATATGAGGGTACTAAAGATTTATTAGAATTTCTTAAAAAGCTACGTGCTATGATAGAAAAGTATGTTAAGCTTTTTACAGATAGATTATTAGAGGTAGGATTAATTCTACCTAGTTACATTCATTAATTATAAGGAGATTTATTATGAATGATTTTATGGAATTATTAAAAAATAATGTAAAAACTACAACTACAAATGGTGCCGTTGCCTATAAAACAACAGGAAGTGCTTTGTTGGATTTAAATAATTCGGTACCTTTGTTACGAAATAAAGCCATTGAGTATTTATCTAGTGGTAACTTAATTGCCCTAGATACTATTTACTCTTTATTCAAGAAGTCAATTCAAGAGGATGCTAATTACACATTGAAGTGGTTAATGTATTTACGTGACATTAATGGTGGTTTAGGTGAGCGTTCTTCTTATCGACTAATTTTAACTGAGATTGCTAATAATGTTCCAGAGTTAATTTTTGCGTTATTGCATTCTAAACAGTTACAGGTATTAGGTCGATTTGATGATTTAGTTTATGTGTGGGATACTACAACAAACAAAGATTCTAAAAATTATATCTTTAATTATTTAAAATATCAGTTAAGTGAAGATATTTTACATAATAAAAATGATGAAAGCGTATCTCTTTTAGCTAAGTGGTTGCCATCTGAAAATACAACTTCTCGTAAAACTAGACAGTTAGCAACTAGATTTAGAAAGGCATTAGAAATGTCATCTAAGTCTTATCGTAGAATGTTATCTACACTACGTAAAAACATTGATGTTGTTGAACGTAAGATGTCTAACAATCAGTGGGGTGAGATTAACTATCAAGGTGTTACTTCTAAGGCTAATTTAATTTATCGTAATGCATTTATGCGACATGATGAAGAGAGACGTTCTAAGTATTTAGAAGATTTATCGAATGGTGATGTTAAGATTAATGCTGGTAAGATGTATTTATATGACATCATTAGTAAATATAAAAATAAGTGGGATGTCGAAGCTGATGAGACATTAGAAGCTTTGTGGGATGCACAAGAAGTACCTAAAGACTATAATGATATTTTAGTGGTACGTGATGGTAGTGGTTCAATGACAACTAGTGCTTTTGGTACAAGTGTTTCTGTGTTAGATATTGCTGATGCATTGACAATTTATACTACACAGCATAATAAGTCTGAGTACTATAAAGATAAATTCATCACATTCAGTTCTAAGCCAGAGATTGTTGATTTAAGTACTTGCAATACGTTACGTGATAAGCTTTCTGTATTAGATGAGTATGATGATTGGTCTACTACAAATGTTGAAAGTGTATTTGACTTAATTCTAGATACATCTGTTAAGAACAAGGTGGATGCTAAGGATTTACCTAGTACCGTTTTAGTTGTATCTGATATGCAGTTCAATTCTGCTATGGGTACTAATTTTAACAATGATACTTTATTTGAAAAGATTGCTAAGAAGTTTGAATCTGTTGGATATAAATTACCTAAGTTGGTATTTTGGAATGTGGCATCTTATAATGATACAGTACCATTACAGAAGAATGATAATGGGTTGGTTATTATGAGTGGTTTCTCTAAAAACAATATTGATATGATTTTACATGATAACTTAGACCCACTAGAAGTTCTAAAGGCTGAGTTAGATAGTAAATATAGCTTTATTGATACAATTATTAGTAAGTCTTAACAATTACATATAAATAATAATGAAAAGTGTAGGTATTTAATATCTACACTTTTTATGCTATAATAGTGATTAGTAGTTACATTTTCTGTTTAACAGTCTAGATTTAGATTTTGGGGTATTAAAAGATGGCTTTACAACTTTACGAAGATGATTTGTTAGATGAAGAGGTGCTTTCTACTAAGCTAATAACATTAGCTGAGATTATAGTAAGGAAGCATTTCTATGCCAGTAGAGAAGATAAAGAGGATTTAGTTTCTATTGGTGTTTTAAAAGCTGTGAGAATGATTCATAGTGATAATTTTAGAAGTGATAAGGGTAATTTATGCACATTCTTATACACAGGTATGCGTAATGACATGCATAATTTTCTATATCATAAGAATAAGTTTGACACAGTAGATTTTGATACAACTTTTGATGATGGTGGTAGTTTAGATTATTATTTTGAAGATGAGGTAGCATCCGTTGATTATAGTCTAGTACATTTAGTTTGTATGAGGTTTAAGTGCTTTGGTGATTCTTTAGAAGATAAAGTTATTTCTAAGTTAAAATCTTATGGATTTAAATTAGATGGTTACATTTCTCATAAGGTTGGTAGTCAATTAAAATGCAGTAATGATATTGTTAATCGTGTTGTTGGATTACTTTTTTGGGAGATGCGACAACGAGAGTTGAGTTCATTATTTAAGGATGGGGTATTATGAGTTCTTATGGTTCTATTTCTACAATTACTATGAGTGATGAAGAGAAAGATTTATACGCTGAGTATTTGAGCGTTTCTATTGGTAATCCTGTTCTAGAGTTTGTTAAATATATGTTGGGCGATGATTATTTAAAATTCATCGATATTTGTAGTGGTACAAACTTTAATATTCCTAGCAATAAAGCTTTAGAGAGAGGAATTAATAGTGTTAAGATGTATGCTTATGTTAAGAAATGGAATTTCTCTAATGCATCTATTGTAAATGCTGGTAATATTTATAAAAAGACAGAGTTAGCTACAAGACGTATTGTGTTGTCAGTTGCCAATGCCTTAGGTGTTAAAGATACACTAGAGGGTGAGGCTTTAGTTAATTTTGTAGAAAATATTGAACCATATGCTGTTAAGAAGAGTGTTGAGACTTCATCTGACAGTGTATGTTGTGATAAAGATACTTCTGAAGTGTCAGAAGAGGGTTAATTTTAAAAGAGTAGGTAATGTAGTTATAATATGGTATCTCCTATGGATAATAACGATTTAATTTCTATCTTAGCTAAAGGTGAAGAAGATGAGATTAAACAAGATGATACTAAAGATAATCAAATAGGTAGTGAAGATACAGAAGATAATGATGAGGATACTAATAGCACTTCATTAAAGACAACAATGTCAGCTATGGATGTGTTAGATATTGAGGATGGTTCTAGGCATAGTACAACAAGTCTACCTAGTGGTAGTGGTGATGTTAGTCAAGATTTAGAGAATTGGATTGATGGTAAAGATTTAGCACCGTCTGATGATTTAAATCGATTTGTTAGTGCGACTGATGTAAAATTCAAGTATGGATTAACACATAATACACTAAATAACTTTACATTAATGGCACAATTACAAAAGTTCTTAGATACGTCAAATGAAATTTTATTCAGTGAATCTGCCGCTATGAATCTTTCTCCTGAGGAGTTAGAAAGTAGGGTTAGGATGGCATTTACAATGTATGCTGAGTTATCTAGGATTAATCAACGTACAGCATTAGCGTTGGAAGAACAGCGTAGAAAATACAATGATGGTTCTACTGATATTGATAAGCTTTCATTGTTGTTATCATCTGTACCTAGCGATAAGTTAAAAGAAATTTTATATGCAATTACAAAGTCAAAGGGTTGATATATGGGTAATGCTAGATTAGAAGATTTATTGGGTGATTCTAGTTCATATACCGCTATGACTGATAAGGAAAAAGACTATTTTGTAAAACTTCTACAAGAGGAGATGCAACGTAGGGAAGATAGTGGTAGAGTTGAACAGGTTAGAGATATAGTTAGGATTGAGGATTGGATAAATTCTGACTATTATGTGGGTTCTGACCAGAAGAGCATATACCCTTATTGGAAAGACTTTATAGTTGATATATTTAGAGATACAAGAAAAGATGATGAAAAGATTAATTCCGTCATATTAAGTGGATGTTTTACTGGTGATACTAAAGTTAGCCTATTAGATGGTAGAGAATTATCATTCTTAGAGTTAATTGATGAATATGGGTATGATGGTAAATTTTGGGTATATTCTTGTACTAAGGATGGGGATATAGTTCCAGGATTAGCTCATTCTGTTCATAAGACTAAAGTATCAAATAGAATTGCTGTTATAAAATTAGATAATGGTGAGGAGGTTAAGTGTACTCCTGACCATAGGTTTATGTTACGTGATGGTTCTTATGTTGAGGCAAAAGATTTAGTTATTGGTTCTTCTCTTATGCCTTTATATAGGGATTATATTAATAAGTTTAAGGGAGATACAACGCCAGTAGGATATGAGAGGTGTTATAATCCTTTAGATGGCTCATGGTTTGTTTCTCATAAAAAATTTTCAGAGATGTATCATAGTGATGAAATTAGAGATATTAAGGATAGATATATCAATCAAGATAGGTGTGCTATAGTAACACATCATATTAATTTCAATAAGTTAGATAATCGTCCTGAAAATCTAAAACCTATGGAGTTACATGAGCATATAAAATATCATACTAAGCATATGAAAGATTATTATGATTCTCCCAGTGGTATTAAGCATCGTGCTTATTTAAGTTCTGTTTGTAAGAATAATATAGATAGGTTACATAAAGGTCATAGAAAATTCTTAAATTCCGATGAGGGAAAGAGGATTTGTGCTAAGAATTTAGAGAGATGGAATAGAAGAGATGGGTTTGATGAGTCTGATATTATTAGGTGGAAAGAAGCTATCTCTAGAGGAAGTTTGAAGTGGTGGAATTCAGAGGATGGTCTTAGGGAGAGGTATAAGAGGTCATCTATTTTTAAAGAGAGGAATAGTTCTGGGTATACAGGTGAAAGGCTTAGAGAGTTTTATAAAACTGATAGAGGTTTAGAGATAAAGAGAGACAAGGCTAAACTATTCCATGATATGAATAAGCGAAAGGCTAGGGAGATAATAGAATCAAAGCGTGTTTATTATGATTCATTGGGAATTACTTATGATGTTATAGTTAATATTGCTAGTAGTGTTGACTCTTGGGGTAAGTTTATTCGTAAAATTAATTCCTTGTATGGGACTGACATTAAAAATACGTCTAATCTGACTACTTTTTTAAAGTGTTATGGGATTTTAAATAAGAAGGATTTCACTTTAAATGTTTGTAAAAATGATTCTTATGTATATAAGAATCATACTGTTATTTCAGTCAATATAATAGATTCTTGCGTGGATGTTTATGATTTAGAAGTAGATACATATCATAATTTTGCGTTGTCATCTGGGGTATTTGTACATAATAGTATAGGTATAGGTAAAAGTACCGTTGCAGAACTAATTATGATGCGTAAGATGTATGAGTTATCATGTTTTAGAAATATCAATGCTATGTTTAATTTGATGTCTAAAACAAATATTATGTTTCTATATTTCTCTGTTAATCAGAAACAAGCTGAACGAACAGGTTTTGGTGAGTATAGAGCGTTGATTGATAATTCACCTTATTTCAATGAGAATTTCCAAAGAAATCCTAGATTGAATTCATTGTTAGTATTCCCTGAGGGTATTTCTTATGCATATGGTTCGAGTGCTAATGATAGTATTGGTATGAGTGTTATATGTTCAATGCTTGACGAAGCTAACTTTTTAGGTGGTGGTGGCCCGTCTAAAGATAGTGAAAAGGCTACAGATTTATATGCTAATATCGTAAATAGGTCAAATTCTCGTTTTATTATAGATGGTGGTGTCAATCACTCATTAAACATTTTGGTATCATCTGCTACATATGAAAACTCAGCTACAGAACGTCAAATTAGGTTGTCTAGAAATGACCCACATACAATCGTTGCCGCTCCTGCTCAATGGGATGTAAAACCCAAAAATTTCAGCAAGAAGTTTTTCTACGTTTTTAAGGGTTCTAACTATCTAGAGGCTAATATAGTTAATTCTACAGACGACGTAAATAACTATAGGGTTTCTGAAGGTTTATCTAAGCATAAATATATTGATGGTTTAGAGGATTATGAGTCTATTGATAAGGTAATTAATGAGTTGCCACCTCATATGCAGACTAGGTTCTTAAAAGTTCCTGTGGATTTGAGGAGTGGTTTTGAGACTAACTTATTGAGGTCATTACAAGATATTGGTGGTGTATCTACAGGTTCACAAGGTAAATTATTCAGTTCTCCTATGGTGTTACAAGATTGTATTGACGAAAATAGACATCATCCATTTGTTTCCAAAGAGATAGTTATTTCTACAGGTGATGATATTAATGTTAAAGATTATCTTAGGGATGACTTTAGGTTAAAGTATCCTGAAAGACCTAGATATCTGCATATTGACCAGTCGTTTAGGACTGACAGTACTGGTATATCATGTGTTTATGTTGATAGCATTATAGAAGAAGATGGTGTTAAAAAGCCTGTATTTGGTGTTGATTTTATGTTACGTATTAATCCACCAAAACCACCTAAAAAGATAGCTATATATAAAATAAGAAATTTCGTTATCTATTTAGTCAACGTCATTGGAATGAAGATAGGTAAGTTGACATATGATATATTCAACTCAGAGGAGTCAAGACAGATTCTTGAAGAGATGGGTTTCAATGTTGGTTATTTATCTGTGGATAGAACTGATAAACCTTATCTTGATTTAGTAGAGATAATGTATGAAAAGCGTATAAAACTGTATGATTATCCTATTCTTAGGTATGAGTTACTTAACTTATTACATGATAGGATACGCCGTAAAGTTGACCATCCTAAAGTAGTTACAGATGATGGTTTTGTTGATTATGAGGGTAAGGGTAATGATGGTGGTGTTACTGGTACTAGGGTAGGTTCTAAGGACGTATCTGATAGTCTATGTGGTGCTATTCAAAATGCTTTACAAAGTACTGTTTCTGATGCTGAGGGTAATACAGGTACGTTTAATGATTTCTTAATTGCTAATCGTATAGGTTCATATGCAGGTATAGATACTCCTACAAATGTATCAGTAGAAGAGATGATTGATAGACAGATAGATGATATGATAGAAGATTTTGAAATTAATGGTTTCTATTAGAGTGGGGTATTTATGGCATGGTATGATTTATTTGTAAATCGTAGAGGTTTACAAGATACTAATATTACTAATGACATTATAGATGGTGTTGATACAATAAAAGAAAATGTAGAGACAGATGTTGTTAGAGAAGTTAAGATTGTTGAGGATAATAGGGGTAATACTTTCTTTGATGGTAATATTGAGAGTATTCACTCAAAACCTATTAATGAGAGTTCAATTAGTCTATCTCCTAGTAATTTACAACAATTATTAGGGACGGATGATAAGAATACATTAGGTCAGATTATTGATGGTATTCGTGGTGACTATTCTTTAAATGATATTTTTGCTGAGAATGAGGAGATGTCTAAGGATTCAGTGATTGGTTCTGCTATGGAGATTATTGCTGATGATACATGTACACCTGATGAGACAACAAATAAGGTTATTATGATTGAGTCATCGGATGAGGGTTTGAAAAAATTCTTAGAGGATTTCTTGACTAATAACATTAAGATTGATGATAGGGTATGGTCTTGGGCATACGAGATTGTTAAGCATGGCGATTTCAAGCTTAGACGTAGAGAATATTATGCAGGTTCTGCTAATAGTGGTATTAAGTCTGTATATTATGAGGATGTTATCAATCCATACCTAGTTTCACGTATAGAATATATGGGAAATATTTTAGGGTATGAGGATGAGGATTACCTATTTGATAGAGGTAGTTATGGTGAGGCTGGTCAGTTTACATCTGGTACAGTTGGTGGTAGTGCTAAGTTTGAGAAGAGTGATGAGTTTGTGCATTTTATTTCTTCTAAATTATCTAAGCGTGAGAAGATTAAATTGAATGTTAGGAAGTCTGATAATACACAGGAAGAGGTAACTTGCTATAGAGTAGTAGGTACATCTATTGTAGATAGTGCTAGGACTATGTTTAGGATTAATGCATTAATTGATAATATTCTTGTGTTATCACGTATTGCACGTTCAACACAGTTTAACTTGGTTAAGATTGAGGTTGGTAATGCTAATCCTGGTCAAACTCAACAAATGTTGTCTGATGTTAGACGTAGATTTCAAGCTAATACTAAGATGACTAAGGGTGTTGGTTTTAGGTCTGACCCGTCACCTGTTCCAATTAATAGTAACATTTATTTACCAACACGAGATGGTAAGGGTGATGTCACTGTTGAGAGTATTGGGGATGGTGTAGATGTACAGTCTATTGTTGATGTTGATTATTTCACAGACAAACTTTTCGCAAGCTTAAAAGTGCCTAAACAGTATTTAGGTTTTGCTGAATCTTTGGGTTCTATGGGTAACAACTCATTAGTTAAACAGGATTTAAGGTATGCACGTTCTGTCTTAAGGGTTCAACAAATTCTGATTAATGGTATTACAGATTTATGCGAAAACTATTTAAAATATCGTGGACGTGGTTCTGATATTGGTGCATTTAAGATTTATATGCGACCGTTACCTACGAGTGAGACTTCAACAAGGGTTGAGGAATTTGTATCTAATTTACAGATGATAGATTCTAGTAGTGCTTTCTTGGATTCATATGCTGATTACATCGATAAAGCTAAATGGCTTAAATCTATGTTAAATTTAGCTAACATAGATGCTAATGAGGTTGCTACAGATAAATTTAAAGAAATATTATCTGCTATAGAAGATGGTACATATAATGAGGGAGATTTTGCTACAGAGGAGACTAGTGGTGAAGAGGATGCTCCGTGGTAATTAAATAGTGTTGTTTTTATGAGATATATCGTATATAATAGTATTAGTTATATACGATATATCTTTTTATTTTTGGGGTGGTTGAGATGAGTTTAAAGGTTAAAAATGCTCCTTGCTTTAAGTGTGGGGATAGGTATGTTGGATGTCATAGTACGTGTAATAAGTATATCGAGTTTTCTGATAGTCGGAATGTTAATAGGGATGTTAGGTTACAGGAGATAGATGTTGATACATATTACAATCGTAAACATATATCAATGAGGAGACGATATTCATGAGTTTATTTGATGATTTACAGAAAGCTATCTTAGATGGTGATATGGACTTAGTCGCTGATTTACGTAGACGTATTCTACAAGGTGAGAGAGATGAAAGTCTAGATAAAAACATGATACAAGCTATTATTAAGAAAGAGCCTGGTAGGGTTATTCGTTCAATCATTAATTCTGATGACTTGGATGAGATTTCTTGTTTTAAGGCTTGCAGTTCATTATTAACTCATAATATTATTGAAGCACAAATAAATAATAGAAGCATTGATGATTATCCTATTAATGATTTATACATCATATTAGGGACATTCATTAATGACGGATTAGATAGAGGTAAAGATGACTTTAAAAAATTTGTTACAAAGAGGTACAAGAGATTCATTTAACCTTGATTTGGAAGATATTCTAAATGAGGAGTATCTTCCTTTTTCTTTTTTACTTGATAAAGATAGAGATGCTAGGTATTACGAAGATTTCTTAACTAAATATCAAGCTATTGCGTTTGATAGTAGGTATGATAGACTTATTAAAGAGGGGAACTCAGTACAAGCAATTAATGAGGCAACTAAGAAAGAGTTGTTAGGTGGTGCTGAGAGTAAAAGAAAGGCTAGAGCAAAAAAATTAACAACTACATATAAGGGAGTTAGTAATGATGGTTGTATTGAGTTTATAACAAATAGTCAATATACACCTAATAAGAAGCATCAGCAAAAAATAAAGTTAAATGATGTTAAGGACATTAAAGCACTAAAGGATTTCAAAAAATCAGAGATAACAAGGCTTTTACTTGCTGGTGATTTATCAGTATATTGTAGTTGTGAGGATTTCTTATATAAGGGTTATAAATATATGGCTTGGAATATGGGATATGGATTAGATAAGGAAAATAGATTTCCTAAAATTAAGAATCCTAATTTAGAGGGTACTATCTGCAAGCATTTGATAGCAGTTTTGTCTGTTATGTCTTTCAATAATAATAAAATAACTACTGATTTATTTAAAACTAGGGTTGTTGGCTCTTTAAGAGATAAGAAGAGTAGTAATTTATCTAAGTTACGTAGTAAGGAGGCTTTAACTAAACATAAAAATCGGTGGAATGGTTTAGGTAAAGATATAGCTAGAGGTAGAAATGCCAGAATGAGGAACAAAAATAAGGCAATAAGTGTTTCTAAGGGTAGGCATAGGTAGTTACAAGTAAATATTATAAGTACTATATATAAGATTAGTACTAAATTTAATTAAGTTTAATACGTTAAATACGTTTTGTTTGATGTAAAGGAGTAGTATTCTAGTGTCTACATATTTAGTTAAGTATAAGCTAGATTCTGATGTATTCAAGGATGTCTTTGGTGAAAATTTAAATTCTGTTTTTGACTTGCCTGAGTTAAAAGAAACAAATATTAAGAATAAAAAAGCTAAAGATATTTACGAGACATTGTTAAGTCAGTCTAGATTATATAATGTAAACTCAACTCCGATAAGCGATTTGTTTACTAAATTAGATAAGCAATATGGTCTTTCAGAGGGTTCTGAAGTATGTTGTGTGTATACTGATAAGCAGGTTGATACTTATAAGTTTTTAGGTATGGACGTTTCTGATGATTTCAACGTATACATTAAGACATATAGTGGTAGTATTCGTGTTGAGAGTTTATACAATAGGGATTTAATTCTTAATTCTAGGTGTGACTTTGATAGAGGTCAGACTAAGGGTAAGATTTCAAGAAGTAGAGCTTTGGAGATTGCCAACGAGGTATTTAGTGATAATGGTGTTGGTTATGACATTGCACGTGCAGTAGCTACAGCATTAAAATGTGGTGGTGCTTATTCACTATCTAGTGGCATTAAGAAGATGGGTATCAGTAGTACAGATGATGCAATGGAGTTGTTATCTAAGAGTGTTCTTGCTGATATTGTAAGAAATTACACAGGTGATAAATCTGCAAGTTCTAATAGCGATGTTTTTGATAGTATTGTTTATAACATTGTAAAGACTAAAGTTAGTGTTCAAAATTTAGCTGTTTCTGATGAGACAGTTGATGATATTGTATTTGTTACCTTAAAATACCTATTCTATTATTGGGGTACGATTGCTGGTTTATATTCTAGGGTTAAAGTTGTATTAGGTTCTTTGGATACATTATCATATATAGCTAGATTGCAGTTAGGTGATACTGAGTTCTTTGCTAAGTATAAAAATATGTATGAGTTTAGAGATATGCATCCTAGTGAGGAGTTTGATAATGCTACTGAGTTGTCTGAGCAACCTGCTGTTGGTTTCTCTTTAAGTGGTATTGTTAAAACGCATGCATATACAGATTACTTATCTATTAAGGGTGCTAGTGATATCATGCTTAATATTGATAATATTTCATATTTTAAAAACTTTAGTGATGTGTTGGTTTCAAATGTTGATAATAATGACCAAAACTCTTTAGGTGATATTGAGGTTTTATCTGATGAAGAGTTACAGGCATTATCTAATATTGATGCATTACGATATATGACTAGTGACGATTCCTCATTAAATCCTAGTGCTTATGACTTATCTGATAAGGATGAGAGGGAATTATACTTTGATAGTGTTGTTAGGACTTATGATAAGAAGTTTAAGGCTTATAAACCTGTTAAGGATACTGGAATTGTTAGTTCTTTATTGGATACAGTTGAAAATGGAACTATTAATTCATTAGAATTGATTACTAGGGATGCTGATGACGATGGTATTACAGATGTAATTTCATTGACTGGTACTGAGTTACAAATTGATTCTGATAAGAAGATGTTACGTAGAATTCTTATGTTAGTTCATAAGATGAGTACTAAGCTATTAAAGAAATTCTTATAATATGGATAATGTTATCACAAAAGATAGAGTTACCTATATTAGTGTTGATTGGATTAAAAATATACATTCATTGAGTAATGTAAACAAGTTTTTTATAAGGTCAACACAATTCGCTAAAACTAATGAGAAGAAAAAGCTTAGAGAGTTAGATGTTAATAGCGATTATCTTAGGGTTGAAGTTTTAGATTCCGATGCTGAGTTTATCAATATTTTAGGGTTGTCTGTTAACGTACTTAATGGCGATATTGCTTTAGGTTTAAATGTGACAAGTGATTATATTGTTATAGGGAATATATCTAGCATTATAAAGTCATCATTTAAGGTTAAAGAGTTACCTGAGTATTTTAATATAAACATGTTCTTGTCTATGATTAAGTTCAACATTGAGATGGTTGAGAATAGTATAGTTACTGTTCTTAGGGATATGTATGAGAGTGCGTTACCAGATAGTCAATCAAGTTCCATTGTATATACTATTGTTAGACAAAAGTCTGAGTTATCTGATATAGATGATTTTATAACAAATGTTATGGATATGATTTCATGTAAGTATAATCCTGTAAGGGGTTTCATAGATTCATGCATATCTTTGTCTTGTAAATTACAATCACAGGCAGTATTATTTTATGGCTCTTTCATAGAGAATACTGCTAGTGACGATATAGTAGATACATATCAGTATGTTATCAAGGGTAAAGACACTATTAATTGGTCTGATATTGTTAAGACTTCAAAACCTAATGCTGATTTATTAACATTGTATTATATTTCTGAGGGAATTCCTGTTGCGTATCTTATTGCAATGCTTTCTTATGGGTTTTTAATAAAGCAACGGAAGATAGAGTATTCTTCTAAGCCTAATATACATAAAGAATTGGAATACAGTAGATTTTTACATAGGTTAGCTAATTCTTTGCAGTCTAATAATTATAGCAATGACAATGCTAAGACTATTGCATACAATATAATTGATGTTTTCATTTGTAAGGGTAAGTTCAGTCTTTTACAGTATGCAGTTGAAAATGATAAACTATCTATAGTTGATTATTTATTAAAATCTTTGAATGTTGATTGGGTATTACGTGATAATAATATTACAGTAGGTTGGTTTTCAGTCTTAGTTGTTGATTATATTAAGAATGTATATCCATTAGTATATAATGGTTCTTTATATCGAAAGACTATGTTGAGTAGACAGAAAGACTTTGTAAGGGTTTCAATTCATAAGTTGCATCATGTAGGTAAGTTGGTTGATGATATAGTATACCCCATATTGGGGTTATTTAAGTAATAGATTGGTGAGGTTTCGATGAGAGGTTATCTCTTTTATAAAGATAAAACACTCATAGAGTTGAGAAAATTTTTAACTGTAGGTGACTCTATTTTTGGTAAATTTAGACCGCAGGCAGTTTCTTTTATAAAATACGCTAAGAGTGATTTAGAATCTGAGTTAGATATTATGGCTCAGAATGGCAATTTTAGTTTAGAGAGTATCAACTTAGAGAATGTATTTCCTACTAAATATAAGTGGTTTGTTAAGGATGTTACACTTAAATCACTGAGGAAATATCTTAAAGAGGTTGAGAATAGAATAGGTGAGTTTCAGGGTGGTAAAGAAGATAATCTTCGACTATTAGTTGGAATTCACTTTTTAAGGTTTTTACTATTAACTAAGATTGTTACATTGTATATTTCTACGTATAGTGAGATGAGACGTGTTGGTCTTGATGCTGATAAGTTAACTTTAAATGATTTAGGTTTAGGTCAGTCAATATTGAAATATATTAATTCCTTTGAAGAGTTTGATACTAAGACTATTGATGATTGGTTAGCTTTGAGTGTTGATAGTTCTACAATGAAATATTATTTTTCAACTATGAAGAGAATTATGACAATCTTAGATTTCAGATAATAGGGGTTATACATGTATAGTATTAGTAATTACTTTCCGTTTTTAGATAAGGCGGATTTCGTTAAAAACGTGCGTGAGGTTCATGCAGTTGAGGACTTCTTAGGGTATGAGCCTTTAGTTGTTGATTTTGACGCAGTTACAAAGGAGACAAGTGGTAAGGTTTTTAAAGCCTATAGAATTATGCCTAGTAACACATTATTCTTAGCTGAATTACCTAGTACTGTTTTCAGTATTTTTAGTGGTGCATTTGGTAGTGAGATTACTGTTGATATTATTGAGCTTGATTATCAAGGTGTTGCTAATTTAGTTGAAGTTGATTTAGTTGATGATGTTGAGAGGGCAATATTCTCTTGTAATGGTGCATATATCGTTGAGGATATTTTAACAGACACATTCATTAATGCTTGTGCTAATGGTTTTGATATATCTTCTGAGGCTTTTGAGTATAAAGTACTAGAAGAGTCAGACAAAGTAGATACTATTTCTATGTCTGAGTGGTTATTTAGTAATGAGCATGTTGATGAGAGTTACATTATGGAGTCAGCTTTAGATACACTACAGCTTTTAAAAGACAGAAGAAAAAAAGGTAAGTCTAATGACGCTGAGGATATCAAGGGTAAAGATGCTGTATATACTTGGTTAGATGCTTATTTCTCTTTACCAGAGGGCGAAGAGATGAAGAGTGGTGGACGTGAGGTAGTTCCTTTACTTATTGGGCCGACTGCTGTGTTTAAATCAGCAACTGTTAAAGAACTTTGTAAGAAATATAATTACAGGATGGTTGACTTTAGGGTTGCATTTACGTCTAGGTTGGATTATAGTGGTTTATTCCAAATTGGTGAGGTAGAGGGTAAGAAATACAGCTATGCTTGTCCTATGGAAGAGATTGTAGTTTGTTCAGATGGTTTTCGTGAGTTCTGTAAGCAGTCTTATCAAAAACTAGAGGATATTTTACAAAAGGGTTATACTGAGTCTAGTGTAGTTTCTGATGGTAATACTGTTGAGACTGAGAAAAAATATTTAACTGATGAGCAAAAAACTAAGATTGTTGAGTTACAGTTACAATATAAAAATTACATGCGTACACCAGTATTATTCTGTGATGAGATTACACGTTGTAGAGATAAGGGTGTTAATGGGATTTTGGTTCAACTACTTAATCAGAAGAAGTTGAACGATATGACATTAAATGGTTGTAAGTTTGTTGCCGCAACTAACCTTGACATTCAGAAGGGTGTTGAACGTGAAGAGTATCGTATGGAATTAGATATGCTGTATGATGTTAATACGGATTTAGACGTAGCATATTCTAATAGGTTCATTCCTTTAAAGGTATACCCTAATGATGTTATGGATAGGTGGTTTGATTGGGCAAGTAGTACTACTGATAAAAGAGGCTTTAAGGGTGTAACTAATATTCATCCCGTTGTATTAGAGTTTTTAAATAATAATCGTGATATGGTATATACAGATAAGCCTGTGTTGGATGCTATTGCTGAGGGTTTATCTGATAATGAACAGCGTACACAGGTATTCCCTAATTATCGTACTTGGGATATGTTATCTGATTATTTGTATTCTGTAGATAAGACAGCAGAGGTTGAAAACGAAGGTAAAGAAGATAGTGGTGAGGAAAAACTTTACAAACGTAAGATTTTAGAGGGTTATGTTTCTAAATGGTGTTGTGATAAGTTCATTCCTTTCTTAGAGTCTAAAGGATATAGTAACTACGATGACGTAAAAGAACCTGTAAAAGATGATGTTGGTGATTTCTTGTCAACTGCTTTAGAAACAGGCTCACCTGCGATGTTAATAGGGCCGTCTGCACTTGGTAAGACTAGTCGTGTTAAACAGTACATGAAAAAAGCTAAAATTAAGACAGGTTTAGAGCCTGTATTAATTAATGTTAACTTAGCTAGTAAAGATGCTGTTGACCTTATGGGTATGCCTGTTAAACAATCTCTAACTGATTATGTTGGTGGTGGTATTCTTAAAGGTAGTGGTCTTGATGACGTATCTAAGGAGTTACAGAGTGTTGTAGCTAATGTATCTGCTGATATCAAGTATGGTATGACTGATATTATGACTTTGAGAGCACCTGATAAGACAATTAAAGATAGGTTTGTTACTGCACTTAAAGAGGGTAGGGAAGTTATTTTATTCTTCGATGAAGTTAATAGGGTAAGTTCTAATACTGTTACATCTGCCGTATTTGAGGTTATTTCAGACTATCGTTTTGCTGGTGTTGACTTCTCTAACTACAAAGATAGGGTTAAGGTTGTTGCCGCTTGTAACATGGCTTGGGAAGGTATGGATGATGAGGCAGGTGGTTATGGTGATACAGGTACACTTGACCCAGCCTTTGCCGCTAGGTTCTCAATCTATTGGAAGAAAAACTATGATGAGAACGACGTAGAGTCTTGGATTGAGTTTATGGAATCTCAAAAAGAAGAGGGTTTAATTGATGGTACATTGATTGAGTTCTTTAAAGGCTTAGATACAGAGCAAGCTTTAAAAATAATGGCTAGTGTTGAAAAGCGTACATTAGAGGATGCACAACCATCTACACGCAACATGTTACAGTTATCTAAAGATATTAAATCTATGCGTGGTAGAAGACAAGAAAATGGTGTATTTAAGGCTAAGGCTTTCAATGGTAAAATCTTGTTTACAGATGATGTTGTCATGCAGTATGAAGATTTGGTTTTAGAGAGACAGTCAGATTCTTTAGAGAGTCATGCTCAAAAAACAATTAAGTTCTTAGATTCATTATTATATGGTAGTGATGGTTGGGAGTCCTTATTAATTGGGGATACAGTTAAAGTTGGTGACACAACAATTTCTGCCAGTGATATTGTTGATAGTTTAGCTCAATGTAGGGAAGATTTAAAACAATTTACGCTTAAACCTATGTCAGCTGATGATAGGGTTGAGTGTAGTGATACTATTGATTTGGTTGAAGATTTAGCTGGTTTTGTAAGACAGTTAGATATTAATACTAGTAACAAGCGTGAAGATATGTTTAAAATGTATTTAGGTGAGAGTATTTTAGGTGAGTTTACTAAGTACTTTAATAATACATTTGGTACAAATTTAGACGAAGATATTACTATCGAGCAATTATCTGATAAAACTCTTATTATTCCGTTCATGAAGATTGTACAACGTAACTTCTCTAAATATAGTGGTAACACTGAGAGCATTGTTAAGTATTGCTTAGACTTATGTAGTGATTTCATGGATGCTCATGGTAAAACATTACCTAATGAAAATTATGCGATGTTCCTAACTGGTATTAAAGACATTTTACCTAATGCGGATAACATGGTACTTTTCTTAAAGAGGTCTGGTGAAAATCTTGAAGAGATGTATCAATTAGCCGAGGGTGTTGGTGATGATTGGATTATAGATATTACTAGTGATTTTGGTAATAAGGTATCTAGAGAAGATATTGAAAATATCAAAAAAGTTATTAAAGATAGTAAAAAATCAAAGACATCTAAAAATGTTAAATACAACGTGTTATAATTAATTTGTAAAGTAGAGGTGTTATATTATTTGTTTTTAACATAAATATACACCTCTATTGTTTTATATAAAGAGAGATATAGATATGCTAAGTTTAAAACATATTAATGATTTTGTTTCTAGATTACCTGTTGATGATTTGCCAGACTTTGGCGATAATGTTATCATTGGTAGTGATTTAGTGGAGTGCTATGCTCCTGATTTTGATTTCTCAAATTTAAATGATGCAATTCGTTCTTATAATCCTTATAGGTCTAGGATTATTGATAATGGTGTTGATTTCGTTGAGTTAAATGATACGATTTATATTGATGGTCTTAAAGTTGATGTAAGGTACCTTGTTTCTAAAGGTTCTTATGGCAGTGGTACTATTGTAAAAATAGTTACGGATGCCGTATATGCTTTTGTAAATGGTGAGTATAGGACTTTTAGTGGATTCAATACTTATAATGCTTTTGTTGAAAAGTTTGTTGTTTAATTGATTTGGGGGACTATTAGTGGGTTTATCTGTTAATGAGAGAAGTAGGAGAAAGAGGGTATTAGACTATATTAATAGTTTATCTGCTGTAGAGGTGGAAGAGTTAAAAAGTTATAATACCATCACAGAATCTCTTAATAGTGGTAAGTATATTAATATGCAAGCCATTCAAGACATATTAGACAATAATACCTTTGAGAAAATTGTATTTGGTAAAGGTGATTCTTTTAATGATAATATGGCTGTAATTAGTCTATTCTTTATGTCTAACAAGAATGTAAAATTATCTGATGGCTCTAAAAATGTATTTAGGATTACAATCAAACGTGATTTATATTCTAGGGATGATGAGAAGTATTTTTCTGTTGAGGGAGGATTTGAGGAAGAGACATACAGTATTACTGATTTCAATGAATCACCTTTAAAATACAATACAAAAGACGCAACAATGACATTTGATTTATTGGTTGACAAATGTGATTATAATGCTATTTATGATTCAATGCTACCTTTGGTTGAGAATAATTTAAAGCGTTTTGACTTGATGGCATATTCTTTATTCAAGTCAGACTCTATTAAGCATTTAAGGAATTTTAATATTTCTACATTAGCTGTTGGTTTACATAAAAAAACAGGCAGGTATATTTATCATTATAACCCTAGATTCATTCTTAGAGAGGCTTTAGAAGAATACGTTAATAGGGGTAATTTATATAATTCATTACAGGATTGTTATGTATACTTATTAACATTCTTTATTGCTCATGAGATGGCACATTTGATTACTAACAATCAAGTTCATTTTAGTGGTGGTAATAGTGATGTTGATTTAGATGGAACATACGCTAGTGGTGGTATGGATAATGTCGTTATGGATGGGTTTATTAACGCTAAGCTTAAAGTAGCTTTAGCTAGAACACCTAACCTTTCTAGAGAAGGTTCTTCTTATGGTGTATTCCCAGCAAACTGCATTAAAGATACAATTCACATGAGGGTACAGCATAATGTTGGTCTAAAGAAATTTAAATCTGCTGATGATATGATAAACACTGTTGTTGGTGTTTTGAATAAGGTTTCTGGTTTAGATAGAGACGCAACAGTTGGTGTAAAGAGATGTAAAGATAATTTGAGTGATTATTGGGGTGCTGATGTCTTTTGTAACTTCTTTGTAGGTTCTGCGTTTAGAGAGTTACGTGCAAGTTCTCATATATTCCAAAGGGTTATTACAGATGTTGTTAGAGCTTTGACTGATGGTAAAATCTATTGGAGTAAGTCTGGTGGGATTACGGACGAAGAAAAGGTATCCGATAAAGAGATTTTACCTAATGGTACTTTTGTAAAGGTTAAGGGTACTAATATTGTTGGCATTATTAAGGGGTATAAACCAGTTAAGAAAGATGATTATATCACTTTAGATGTTTACACAGTTAATAAAGCTAAGATTGATAAAGTGGATGTTACCGATTTAGGTAATGATTCTAAGCTAAACTCTCCTGTATATGTTGATAGTGGTAACTTCTACGCTGATTTAGATAGAAAATACATTATACCTATTGATGGCTCTTATGGTTCGTGGGTAGAAGGTACGAATGAAGAAAAAACAAGCTTATCTGCTGAAGATTTAGCTGATGATAATTCTTCTAATGGAAATAATTCTGACAGTAGTATGGGTGATATTGGTGGTGGAACACAGCCTAAATCTGTAAAAGTGGGCGATATCGTATGGATTTCTAAGAAAAAGAAATTTGGTATTGTTACTTCGATTGTAAATGGCTCATTCCATGTTGAGGATGTTAGAGAAGAGCCTTGTATTGTTTTAGACGATTCAGATAATCATTTATAGGGGGTATAAATAGATGGCTAAAAAACAGTTAAAGAAAAGAATATTTGTACCTACAGGTAATGATTTAGGAGAATTTACTATTTTTGATTTACAGCCAGTTGATATTACTTTTGTTGATAGCGATGATAACTCACAGCAAGGTAGTGGTGGTGACAGTAAGATGGGTGGTTCTAATAATTCCATACCTGACCCTGTAGATAACAATCCTTTGGGTAAGAGTAATAATGATAATTCTAATGGCTCACAAGGTTCTAGTGGTGGTAAAGATGCTAATCCTTATGCTAGTGGTAGTAGCGAAAATAAGCCTAATGATGAATTCTCTAAACAAGATAGGGATTTAGATAATGATTTGTATGGTGAAGATTTAGATACTGATAGGGAAGAGCAAAATAACAATAATAACAATTCTGAGGATGGTGATGGCTCATCTAGTGGTGATAGTGGTGAAGGTGGAAGTGGTTCTTCTGGTGGTATGATGTCAGAGGATAATTCATATGCACCGCCTAACTATGATGGTTCTTCTAATATGGGTGATGATAATAGTTCTATGGATACTACATCTGAAATGGAAGATGCATTAAATAAAGAGCAAGAGAATATGTCTGATACTGCTAAGGAGAGGGCAAGTGAAGTTAGTGGTGAGAGTTCTCAATCTTCTAATGAGGATAGCTCAAATCAACAAAGTGGTGATAAATCACAAGGTGGTGTGAAATCTCAGTCAGGTGATAATCAATCTTCTCAGTCATCAGATTCGCAGAATGGAAAAAACTCACAGAGTAGTGATACTTCTCAGTCAGGTGATAGTTCAAATTCACAGGGAAGTGATGGTTCTCAATCACAAGACAATCAAGAAGGTAGTGGTAGTAGGGGCGATAAAGCTGAAAAAGGCAATAAACCTAATGATGATTTCAAGAAAGCACATGACACTAAAGGTAATGATTTAGATGATACTGATGGCAAGGGTGTTGTCGATAAGATTGTTAGAGAAGCCGCTAAACGTATGCAAGAGGAGTTAGATAAAGATGAGACATTAGCTAACACTAATCAACAATCTTTAGATAATTACAAAGACTTTGGCGCTGGTACAATGACTACACTATTTAAAGGTAATAGTATGGTTGCTGATTGGAAAGCTAAGTTAGAAAAGCTTTTCAGAAAAGCATTAGGTCAGCGTATTACTATGAATCCTAACATGATTAATAAAAGGATTGAGGATGCTCCTCCTGGTAGAGAAGATATTGAAACACAGATGGTTAAAGTTGCTGTACTTATTGACTGTTCTGGTTCTATGGGTAGTGGTGCTTTTAAGAAAGTAATCATGCAGATGGATGCTATGATTAAGGCTGATAAGCAGATGCGAAATGTGTTATTCTACATTATACCATTTGAGATGTGGAGTGCTAATGAATGTATTAAGAGAATGGTTAAGTGTAAAGGTACTAAACTTAAAGCTGAGTTAATGAAGTTTAAGGCTGAGGGTGGTACTGATATTGTTCCTGGTTTTCAAGCCTTAATGAAGAAAGTTAAAAACCCAGACTCCATTATTGTGTTATCTGACTGTGGTGTTAGTGCAAGTAGGACTATATCAGACCCTACATATCAAAAATGTTTGAAGAAATATAGAGATAGGATTATTTGGGTATTGACTAGTAAGCGTGATATTCAAATGATGAATGCTATAGACTCTTATGCTAAAAAACAAGACAGATATGTAGTGTTTAAAGGTAATGGTGATTAATTTCACTTAAAACATATAAATATTTTTAGTATATATTATATATCAATATGTACAATATGAGGGAATATGCACATTTTGTATATTCCCTTTCCTTTTAATGGTCTATCATGCAGATATTTATGGTAATAATGTTTTCAAGTGATATAAATTGGTGTACATTATAGACCTTAAAAGTAGATTTTGTATTTCAATTTTATACATATTGTTAACTAGCAAGTTGTTAGTTACTAATGTTTTATTGTTACTTGGGGGTATTAGGTACTGCATGAATAATAGTGAAAAGACATACTTATCAGATATTTCTGTATTTGATAGGAGTGTATATGAGAGTAATGTACCTACAGATTCTACCTCTAATTCTGTTCTAAGGGTAATTAAGGGTCCGCTTGCTGAGTGGGATTCTTTAAATAGGAATGGCAGAAAGTATTCTGAGAAATTGTGGGATAATGTTCTTGCTAGTCCATACGTGAAAGAACAGTTAATGTATAATACCCTATATGGTGAGGCTAATCATCCCGCTGATAGGATGGAAGTAGATTTTGAGAGGGTTTCTCACAGAATTGCTAAGATGTGGAAAGTGCCACAATCTAATCAAATATTTGGTGAGATACATATTCTTGATACTCCTTTTGGTAGAATCATTAATACATTATATGAGGCTGGTGGTGTTATCGGTTACTCCTCTAGGGCTGGTGGTGCATTACATCAACGTAAGGATTATATTGAGGTAGATGAAAATCAATATAATTTCATTACTTTTGATGCTGTTCCATTTCCGTCTGTTCAGTCTGCACGTCCTAATGACGTTGTAACTGAGGGTGTAATTGAAAAACAGGCACTGGAGACAAATGTTCATAACGCTCTTTTTAAAATTATTAAAGAGTGTGATGAAAAGGACTTTAAGAATATTAAGTCCTTTATATATAGCATTGATGGTTATGACTTAACGCCTGAGAGGTTATTACTTGAAAGTGTTGAGGATATAATCGTTGCTAAACGTGATGAAGCTGCTGTAGATGACGGAGACACTATTGAGGTTGTTGATGATAGTGAATCACAAATTGATATTTTACAAAGCACACTTCAATCTATTAAGGCTCAAAAACAATCTCTTGAAAAAGAGAATGAGGGTTTGAAACAAAGTTTAGATAATGCTCTAAATAAAATTTCAAATGTACTTCAAGACTCTAAGAATAAAGAGGTTGAAATTCAATCTGAGGTTGAAAGCCTAAAAGACACTATTGCAAGGAAAGATGCACAGATTATTGAGTTGCAAAATGAGATTGATGATTTACAGTCTGACTTAGATGAATTAAGTTCAGTTGAGGAAGCCTGTAAGGCACTAAAATATCAAAACACATCTCTAGTTCAAGAGGGTGTGACTACATCTAATAGAGAGTTAGAACGTAAGCTAGATGAGAGTTTACAATCTAATAAATCTTTATCTAAAGATAATAAAAATCTTTCTAAAGATAAAGAGAAGTTAGAGGGTGAGTTGTCTGAGGCTTATGATGAGATTGCATTAGCTGTTACAGACATTAACAAGAAAGATGCGTTAATTCAAGCACAGCAAGATACAATCACAGCTTTAAAAGCAGATGTACAGTCATTAACTGAGGAATTAGATGGTGTTGAGGGTGGTTATCAATCTGCTATTGATAGGAGAGATAACCAAATTGAAGAATACGAACAGAAGATTAAAGATTTAGAGGCTAAGATTAGAAAGCTTTGTGGTGAGGTTGATTCACTTGATGAGTCTTATAACTCTATTAAAGAGGCTAATAGGACAATCAAACATGATTTAATTTCAGTTATTGCTGGTAATTATGGATTAACAGTAGAATCGGTTCAATCAAAATTACCTGTAGGTTTTAATAAATCTGATGTGTATTCTATATGCGAATCTATGAGTAATGACAATAGTATGAATACATTTAAAAATTCTATTGTAGATACTCAAATTGTTAATGAATCTTCTCATGTTAGAAAAGAGAATATCGTAAATGCTAAATCTAGAGTAGGTGAGTTATTCTCTAATCGAAGGGGTTAGTATTCATTACTATATAAGTTAGTATAAATTTTATTTTAAGGGAAAATAATTTAACATATGAAAACAAATATTTATGAACAATATCGTCCATTGTTGGAATCTTGGAGTGCTTATACTGATGTAGTAAAAGAACATGTAGAGGGTTATTCCGATGTAGAAGCAACTCAACTTTCTTTGTTGCTTGAAAATACAAAATCTGAGTTAGAAATGACTAAAGGTCGTATGATGAATGGTACTGCTATTCATGAAGGCACTGATATTTCTATGGTTAATACATTTACATCTAATGTATTTGACATTATTACAGCAGTCATGCCTAATTTGATTAACGAGTAATTTTATTCGCAGTCCTTATTCTTAGTAATAAGAGTAAGAAATACACTTAATTGCTAGAAATCCGTAAAGCTGATTAAACTACAACATAGTCCGAAAGGTCAGGTGTGAATGTGGCGAAAGCAGAAAAAATTAATCAGATGATATAGGGTGAAATAAAAGCTATAATATGATATAATTATAGTCCTAAGTATTGAAATAATCGGTAATTAGCAGTTATAATATATTTATTATGATTAAAGATATTGACTTTGTAGAGTGTCCTATATGTGGTCATAGAGGGCAGAGGTTGGTTAGACATATTAAAGGTAAACATGGTATGTCTTTTGACGAATTTAAGGTTAGTTATCCTGATTGTGAGACAACGTGTAAGGTTGTTAGGGATAGGATAAAAAGCAAGACTAAGGAATCTGTCAATACAACTTCATGTAGAGAAAAAAGAAAAAAGTGGTATACTTCTGAAGAAGGTAAAGCAGTTCAAAGTAAGAATGGTGCTAAGGCTTGGTTAGATGAAGATTTTGTTGTGAGACATAATAAAGCTGTTTCAGAGAGTTCTAAGAGAATGTGGTCTGATTCTAGTTTTAAGTCTAAACAGTCTGAGTTAATTAGGAATTCTTTAAATACTGATAGGGTTAGAAAACTACATCATGATAGGTTGGTTAAGATGTGGGAAGACCCTGAGTATCGATTAAAGATGACAATTAATGCCGCTAATATGGTTACTGATGGTAAACTTGGTAAGAGTGTTAAATCAAGTATTGGTGGTATTGAGTATGTTTTCAAAAGCACATGGGAAATGGAGTTTGCTAAGTCTTTAGATACTTTAGGAATTAGTTTTTTATATGAAGATATGAGATTCAAATATTTCTTTAATGACATTGTTAAGGTGTATATACCTGATTTCTATTTAGTAGATTATAATGTTTTTATAGAAATAAAACCTAAATGTTTTCAGTCTGAAGAAGTTAATATCACTAAACTTAACTCAGTAAGAGATAGGGGGTATCAAATCTTCTATGTTGGTGAGGGTGAGTATAATAATATCGATTATATAAAATCATTAATAAATAGATTGTAATTCAACGACTATCCTGAAGCACATGGGCATTAAAATAATATGTGTGTATAGACGTGAAATTCGTCAAAAGGAGTACGGCTCTAGTGAGTGGGTGAGAATCCCTTAAATGGAAATGGTGTACCCCTGTATAGGGTGTGATATAGTCTATTCTCATATGAAAGTATGAGAGTGTTAATGGGAACGATTAACACGTAATATAAAGTGCGAATGATATTGTATCAGTTCAACCTCTTGACCGTAGGAATGGTCAAGTATTCTTCTTGAAATTCACTTATGGTAACAACAAAGGTGGTATCAAAGCTGGTACTGATATGATTTCATCTCAACGTGGTTTCACTGGTGGTGATTTCAGTGGTGAACATGTAAGTGGTGAGTCTTTGACTATCACAGGTGGTAATGTATCTCAAAAAGTGTTGCATACTCCTATTAAACCTGGTACATTCCGTTTGACTTCTACTGATAAAATCGGTTCAGAGTTGATTGATGTTCCTGATGCTACTGGTAAAAAAGGTACTATCACTGATACAGCAAGTACTGGTTTAGGTGCTGGTACTGTTGATTATGTTACTGGTGAGATTACATTGACTGGTGTAACAGTTGCTCATTTGGAAGCTGATTTTGATTATGACCAAAATAGTTTCGATGCTCCTGTAGACCAAGTTGACGTGCGTGTAGTTTCTGAGCCTGTAGTTGCTCGTCCACGTAAATTAAAATCCGTATACATGTTTGACGTTGCATATGATTTGAAAATGTCATTCGGCTTAGATATGGATACAGTAATCCTTAAAGCCACTTCTGGTGAAATTGGTTACGAAATTGATAACGAGATAATGCAGGACTTGTTGAAAATTGCTGGTAGCCAATCTACTTGGAATAAACTTCCTGAGTATAAAGGTCAAGACGTTAAAACACATGAAGCTACATTGTTTAATGCTATCAATGATGCGTCCAATACAATTCTTGGTAACACTAAACGTTATGAAGCTACATTTATTATCTGTGGTAAAAATGCCGCTACATACATTGAATCCTTGAATACAAATATCGGTCAAGTACGTGAAATCTTCAAACGTGTATCTACAAATGGTATCGTTGGTGGCCCACATTTGGTAGGTATCTTGGATGAAAAATATAAAGTATATAAAAATCCATACTACCCTGATAATGAAATCTTGGTAGGTGCTAAAGGTGAAATGTTCATTGAGGCTGGCTATATTTACGCTCCATACTTGCCTTTATTCGCAAGTCAATTATTGGTTGATGCTGATTTCAAAGCACAACGTGGTTTCTGTACAATTTACGCCAAAAAAGCTGTAAATAAATACATGTACCATCGTTTGACTTTGGTAGATAACAAACAAGTAGCCGCTAACTAATTGATAGTTAAGCTATAAGTCATCAGTAGACATGACTGTATATAAATACAAAACTAAATAATATATCCATTCAAAGAGGTGTAGTTAATTCTACACCTCTTTTTCTTTTATTTGATTTTTGTGTGGCGAATAGTGTATACTATAATTAATAAAGATAGTTTTTATTTTGTATGGAGATGTTAATTATGGGTGATGATACTAAGGATAAAAAACACTTATGGGGTGGTAAAGGAAAGAGAACATATAATAATGGTGTTGTAGCTAAACGATATTTTGAGGGAGAGCAACCAGAGGGTTTTGTATTAGGGATGCTACCACGTACTGATGAGCAAAAAGCTGAAAGTAATGCTAAAAGGGTTAAGACTACAATAGAGAAGTATGGTGTTTCTAATGTAGCACAGTCTAAAGATGTGTATGGGAAGATGTTAGAGACAAATCTTAAAAAATATGGTGTTGAGCATCCTCAGTGTTTAGAATCTCAAAAAGAAAAAGTAAAGAAAACAAATTTAGAGAGGTATGGTACTACTAATGGTAAGATATTAAAGCCTAGAGTAGTAAAGTCTAAAAGAGAGAAAAAAGTAAAAGAAACTAAGGTTAAAGATACACGCAAAGGGCATTATTATAATAATGGTATTATCACTAAAAAGATTAAAGAGGGTGATGTTATACCTGATGGGTTTGTAAAAGGTGTGCTGTTGAGTGATGAGCTTAAACAAAAGAGGTCTGCTAAAGCTAAGGAAACATTTCTTAAAAAGTATGGTGTAGATAACCCTGCTAAGACTAAAGAAGTGAAAGATAAGATGAGGAAAACTACTTTAGAGAGATATGGTGTAGAACATTCTTCACAATCTGTTGTTGTTAAAGAGAAGATTAAGCAGTCGAACTTATCTAAGTATGGTGTAGAATATTCATTTCAAGCTAATGAAGTTAAAGAAAAGATTAAACAGACGAACTTAGATAAATATGGTGTTGATAATCCATCTAAATCTGAAGTTATTAAACAAAGGATTGTTGAATCGAATCGTAAGAATTTAGGTGTAGATTATCCTATGCAGTCTAAAGACGTTATGAATAAAACTAGGGTAACTTCTTTAGAAAAGTACGGCACTGAATATCCTAATCAATCTGATATCGTGAAGAGTAAGATTGAGGCTACTACTTTAGAGCATTATGGTGTTAGTCGTGTTTGTAAGTTAGATGAGTTTAAGCAAAAAGTCATTGAAACAAACAGAGAACGCTATGGTGTTGATTATACTTGTCTAGTCTTTAGTGGTAAATACAAAGGTAATGATAGTAGTTACAATAGGTCTTTTGCTAAATTATTAGATGATAACAATATTTCATATGAGCGTGAGTTTTTATTAGAAAAATATTCATATGATTTTAAAGTAGGTAATACTTTAATAGAGATAAACCCTACAGCTACACATAATACACATTTCAATCCTTATGGTAAGAATAGGATTGATGTTAATTATCATAGGGATAAATCTAAGTTAGCTAAAGATAGTGGCTATAGTGTAATGCATGTATTTGATTGGGATGATATAGATAAAGTTGTACAATTACTAAAAACTAGGGAGACTGTGTATGCACGTAAGTGCGATATTAGGGTAGTCAGTGATGTAGATACAAATAACTATTTAGATATGTATCATCTACAGGGTACATGTAGAGGGCAGAAAATTCGTTTAGGGTTATATTATAATAATCAGTTAGTATCATTAATGACATTTGGTAAATCACGTTTTAATAAGAATTGTGATTATGAGTTATTACGTTATTGCTCACATTATAATGTAGTTGGTGGTGCTAATAAGTTATTTAAGTATTTTGTAGACACTTATAAACCTAATAGTATTGTTTCATATTGTGATACATCTAAATTTAGTGGTAAAGTATATGCTGATTTAGGGTTCACGTTAAGTAAGAAAAATAGCCCTAGAAAGCATTGGTATAGTATGAAAGAAAAGCGACATATTACTGATGGTTTGTTATTAAGTCAAGGTTATGATAGACTTTTTAAAGAAAATCATGGTAAAGGTACTTCTAATGAGGAATTAATTTTAGCTAGAGGTTATCTTCCTGTATATGATTGTGGGCAGAGTACTTATATTTGGGAAAGTAAGTAATGTGTATGAGTGGTAAAGTAAAAAAGCGTTATTATCATAATGGCATTGTTAATAAAATGTATGAAGAGGGCAAACAACCAGATGGATTTGTATTGGGTATGTTACCACGTACTAAAGAAAAACAAGATGCTATTAATAAAAAGAGGTTAGAGAGTACATTAAATAAATATGGTGTATCTCATATTTCTCATCTTAATGACGTTAAGGCTAAGAAAAAGAAATCTCTATTAGAGCATTATGGTGTAGACAATCCATCTAAATCTAGGGTAATACAAGATAAGAAAAAAGATACATTTCTTAAAAAATATGGTGTAGATAACCCTATGAAATCAGATGAGGTTAAGTCTAAATTTAGGGATAATTATAATGCTAAGTATGGTGTAGACAATCCTTTTCAGTTAGATGTTGTTAAAGATAAGATAAGAGAGACTAACAGAGAGAATTTAGGTGTAGATTATCCTACTCAGTGTCAAGAGGTTAGAGATAAGGTACGTGATACTTTCATGGAAAGGTATGGAGTACCATACTACTTTATGTTAACTAAAGAGTGGTGTGAGGCTAATGATAGTAAACCTAATCGTGATTTTGCTGAAATGTTAAATAGTGATAATATTGACTATGAACGTGAGTTTAGGTGTGGAAAATATTCTTATGATTTTAAAGTTGGAAATACACTTATAGAAATAAACCCTACAGCTACACATAATACATATTTTAGTCCTTATGGTGATAAATGTGTTAAAGATAAATATTATCATAGGGATAAATCTAAATTAGCTAAAGATAGTGGTTATGGTGTGATACATGTTTTTGATTGGGATGATAAGAGTAAGATAATTAATTTACTTAAACATAGGGGTACAGTATATGCTAGGGAATGTGGTATAAGGGTAGTTGATATTGTAGAGTGTAATCAATATCTTATGGCATATCATTTACAGGGAAAGTGTAATAATCAAACAATTAGGTTAGGTTTATATCATGATAATCAATTAGTGTCATTAATGACATTTGGTGTTGCTAGATATAACAAAAAATATGAGTATGAGTTGTTGAGATATTGTGCTAGTCATAATGTAGTTGGTGGTGCTGAGAAGTTATTTAAGTATTTTGCAGATAACCATAAACCTAATTCTATTGTGTCATATTGCGATACTTCTAAATTTAGTGGTAAAGTGTATGATATGTTGGGGTTTACATTAGATACTGTAAACAGTCCATCTTGTCATTGGTATAGTGTAAAAGAAAATAGACACATTACTGATAACTTGTTGCGTATGCAAGGGTATGATAGACTATTTAAAGAGAATCATGGTAAAGGCACTTCTAATGAGGAATTAATTTTAGCTAGGGGATATTTACCAGTATACGACTGTGGTCAATCAACATATGTGTGGTATGGGCATAAAAACATAGAATAAATTTAATGTTACCTATATATAGTATTGGATATATTAAATTTAGAGTTTGTAAAATAACAGAGTGGGTATATTAATTTAGTTTTTGTAGATTGGTATATGTTTACTGAGGATGTATGGGAATTCTATATGAGTATTCCTATATATCCTTTATTTTACATTAGATGAAGAATGGGAGATATAATGGGATTAGAGTTAAAAAATACAACTAAAAACACAATCCGTATTCCTGATTATAACTACAATGGCACTTTGGTTTTTGAGCCTGAGGAAGCAAAACCTTTAGATAGCATTGACAAGGTTGGTTTCTTTAGACCTTATGCTAGGGCTGGTATTATCGTTCAAAATTCTGAGGAACTTGGTTTATCTCAACGTACTTTGGATGATATTAACAAAGCTAAAGAAGATTTAAAAGGTCATGTATCTAAAGTGGCTGATAGTGTGGTAGAAGGTGTTAAAGCTGTTTCTACTAAAACACAAGATGCTGTTAAGTCAGTATCTGATAATGCAGGTAAGATTGCTAGTGATGTTGTAGAGGATACTGTGAATGAAGTTACTGAAAAAGCAGAGAAAGTTAAAAAATTCACAGCTGATTTTCTTGATACATTAACACTAAAAGAGTTAAAAGCTACAGCAAAAGAAGTTGGTGTAGATGCTGATAGTGTTAATAAAAAAGCAGATGTTAAAGAGATGATTTTATCTGCTCAAAACAAAAAATAATATTTTGAAAGGTGAGTAGTCATGAGTAGGATTGATGATAATTTACTTGTAGATAGTAGTTCATTTAGCAATGACTACATGGAATCACTTTCAAAAGAGAGACGAGATATTATAGAGGATTGTATGGTGGCTTTAGGCTACCCTGTAATCACTCTATATATCACTCAACGTCAAATAGATAAGTTAATAGATTTTTCTACTAGGAGATGTGAGAGTAAAGTATCATTACCTTATTTGGCAACATTTAATGTTGCTAATGGTGTAGTTGATGTTACAGGGTATGATATGGAAGCTGTTAGGCAGATATATAATGGTGTTGGTAGTGGTGCTAGTAACAGTAATGCTGAATTGGTTGCCAATCCTGATAGAGATGGTGGTGGATGTAACCTAAGTCTTAGTGGGTGTGATATTTGTAATCAACTGTGTCAGTATCGTGGTATGCAAGCATTAGGTAATGGTGGAGACCTTAAAGGTATTTACAACTATGTTGCCTTTTCTGGTGCTATGTCTGAGATGAATATGTTGATGACAAATGATTGGTACTTAGACCCTACAGATAATAAGTTATATATTGATGGTTTCAGTGGACTTGTAACAGTAGAGTATGTTAAGTCTAGTAATACTTTTGAAGATATAGCTAAGAACTCATTTTGGAGACAGTGGATTCGTGATTATACACTTGCTATGGTAAAAATCACTGAGGGACGTATACGTTCTAAGTATAAAATCAGTAGTGGTGTGTTTGAGATTGAATCTGATGAGTTGATAAATGAGGGTAATACTGATAAGCAAGAATTAGAGCAACGATTGGAAGATGGTGGCTTTGGTTATTGGAATATCATGAGAGGTTAATATCTTATATAGATAGAAAGGTTAATATTAATGAGATTTACAAATTCTCCTTATGGGGATGATACTCCTACATTATTAGGTGGTGTTGGTGGTGGTCAGCCAGTTAGATGGTTGTACTCCGAATTTGGACATTTCCTTAATGTGTGGGGAAAGAATAATAATGTTAATGTTACTTTCAATTTAAAATCTAAAGATGATATCGATAGTAAGTTAGATGCGTTACGTAGTTATGTGCGTAATGGTTTGTTAGCTAAAGACGACCTATGTGAGTTGGAAGAGAGGTTACGTACATATAGTAATCTTGCTAGTGGTGGTAATGGTAGTCATACTCATTCTGCTATTGTTTCTGAGGCTCATGCTAAGGGCAAAAAATATACTACTTATAAAGATGGTAAGTTAGTAGAAAAGGTTGGTAGGGGTGAGCTTAAACACGTTACATCTGCACAACTTAAAGCTTTAGCTGAAGCACGTAAGAAAGCACATACTGATGAAGCATGTACTAAACGTAGAAAATCTATTCAAGCTAGGCGAGATGCTAAGACTTTAGGTTTATAATAGTATAGCATTATACATAATAATAGTTAATATATTATTTATTTTTAATAAGGGGATTCCTAGATAAATGAGGCAAGTAAGAAAACTTAGCAATTTGATTGCTGACGAATTAGAAATGCAAGGTATTGAGGTTGGTTCTGCATTGTTTGAATCTACTGTATCTAGCATTGTTAAAAGCGTAAATGAAGCCTTGAAAGATGCTGACAAAAAAGACGCTGGTAATACAGACGTGTTTGAGGAAGTAGAAGAGGGTTCTTTCTATTTTGCTACTGCCGATACAACTTTGGGCGATTATGAAGTTAATCAAGACGAGATTGTAGAATTGGTAACAAATGGTGAGCCATGTATCGTAAATATTTACGATGCTGATGGTGAGTTGCGTGAGGAAGAAGTAGAGGTTTCTGCTGAAGACTTCGTAGCATTTGTTGATAGTGCTGATGAAGTTGTTGTTGAAGATGTAGAAGAACTTTTCGATGACGAGGAAGAAGATGTAGAGGAAGGTGCTAAAATCTCCTTTAAAGGTGGTAAAAAGCGTAAAATCAACGCAAAAAAAGCCAAACTTCTTTTAAAATCTAAAGAAAAAGGTGAAAAGTGGAAAGTTCAAGGCGATAAATTGGTTCGTAGGACTACCGCTGAAATTAAAGCATCTAAAAAGAACATTAAGAAAGCTAAAAAAGGTAAAGCTAAGGCTAAGAAAAATCGTAAAAAAGCAATGAAAGCCAACGAGTCTGTAGTTGTTGAAGGTTTCGATATTTCTGCTAATGGCACTATCTTCCATGTAGAAGATGGTGATGTTCTTTCTTATGAAGATGGTTTCTTGACTGTAACACGTGATGGTGTAGAAGTATTCTCTAACTTAACTGTTTCTGAATCTTTCATTTCACGTTGTGTAGCTGAGGGTGTTGTTGACGATTGTGAAGATTGTGATGACGAAGAAGAAATTCAAGAAGCTAAAAAACGTAAAACAGTAAAAGAGGACGAAGATTCTGAGGAAGATGAAGAAGAAATTCAAGAAGATTCTGACGAAGACGAAGATGATGACGATTCTGACGATGATGACGATGATGACGATGACGAGGAAGAAGATAAAGACGAAGAGGTTTCTGAGTCTATGTTAACTTTCAAGTCTGGTAAAGGTTATTGTCTAGTATCTGAAGGCCGTGAGTTACAAATGGGTAACAGGATTCGTGCAAGAGCAATGCTTTTGAATCAAGGTTTTGAAGTTTCTTCTGAAGATTTAGACAAAGCTTCTAGTGGTCAATTAGTTATTCTTTAATAGGTAGGATATAGATTATGGGTAGGTCGTATCTAAGTGATACATTGAAGCTTATCCTGTCAGATAAAGTGAATGTACCTGATAATGAGATTGAAAAGTTGTCAGGTACATTTTATAAATTAGGTCTATCTGATAACGATGAGGTATATGGAATACTTTTTATGATTTATTCCATAGCTATTACTAAATCACAGTTACCAATGTCTATGGGTAATTTCCGTAACATTTGGAGTAGGTGTGGTGGTATTAGTTTAGATTTTGTATCTACTTTAGCTACATTTGTTAAGTGTGGTATTTTAAAAATTAAAAAGAGGAATAAATCTACTGTATTAGATATGTTGACAGTTGAGGAAGAGGAAGATACTTCTAATGTTGTTATCTTTGTAGAGGCTACAGATTTGTTTAATGAGTGCGTGTCATTATTATCTAATCTTTTAGATACATATCGTAACCCTGTATATGAGGGTGTGATACAAGATGAAGTTCCGTCTTTTGTAAAAAGTTACGTTAAGCGTTTATATGATGTATTGGATGATTTACATGTGTTTGTAGAATTAGAATCATTTTCAGATGAAAGTAATTCTAGACGAGTAAATCTTAATATTAACAATACGTCTAGGTATGACATTAATGATAACGAGATTGAAAAGTTAGCTAAGTCTTTCATTAAGAATAGGGAAAGTAAAATTGTTGATGTAGAGTGTTACAAAGATACAAATAAAACTTTATTCTTGGGAATTGACTTCAAACAAGGTACTAAGGATTTTAATTTCTCATGTGCAACTATTTTCTCATTCATTGAGGAATTAGAGTTAAATCATGTTAGATAGTAGGGGAACATACAATGAATTATATTAATCGTGGTGGTAAGTCTATACTATCTGCTATTCGTGAGGGTGCTAAACACGTAAGCGAGCAGAATGGCATAGCTAATATGAAATTGGTAGATGATGCTACAGTTAAGAGTAGTATTCAAGAAGCCTTTGGTCATATTCCTAATAGTTCTGATACGAGTCAAGTTCCTTTTACCAATTCTTATACTAAAGTTCAATCTACGATTGACCCAGTAATTAGAAATAGTACTTCTAGTGTAGCCACTAAGGGTAGTTCTAATGTTTCTTTGAATACAAACGCATTTGAGGATAAATTAGTTAATAAGCTACAAAAGTGTGTTGAGACTTTATCTGATACTGGTGAGTATTATAATGCCGTAGATGCATTGTTTACATTGTATACTATGGGTGCATTAACTGATGGTGTTGTTGATTCTATCACTAGACGAGATTTAAAAGAGATTAAGTCTATTGTTAGTGAATTTAAGGATTTAGTAGATTCTTTCTAAAAGTTATGTAAATGTGTTATAATGCTTGTAGGTTTATTTTACAAGGAGACTAACATATGAATACTATAACAAAAGAAAGTTTATTTCAGATGATTGTTAGGTCTGATGAAATATTACTAGTGGATGTGTCAAATTTTCTGTATCGTTATGCTTGGGCATACAAGGATATGTATATTGATATCGATGGTACAGATACATTTATTGGGCATATTCATGGGTTTCTTAAATTCTTAACACGTTTAGAGGGTACGTTTAATAATCCATCAATCGTTTTATGCTTGGATGGTTCAGATATTACAAGAAGAGAGATAAACCCTAGTTATAAAGCGAATAGAAGTGGTCATAGTGATATTAAGGCTATGATTCAGTCATCTACCAGTGACATTGTTAAGATGTCTAGTTTAATAACTTCTACATATTGTTGCTATGATATTAGTTATGAGGCTGATGATTCAATACATTCTATTGTTGAGAGTGTATCTAGTCTTTGTAGTAAGAATAAAATACGTAAGAATATTTACATTTTATCTAATGATAAAGATATGTATCAGTTAGTTAAAGATAATGATTTTGCTACTGTAAATATCATTCGTAAAATAGGTAACAATAATTCGTGGAAGGAAACATCTGATATAGTAGATGAAAGTGTTGTAAGAGATACATTTAATGGTGTTTCTCCTAGTGATTTAGTTAAATATCGTGCCATTGTTGGTGATAGTTCAGATAACCTAAAGGGGTACTATAGATTTTTAAAAGCTAAGGCCAGTGAGATTGCTAACAACTATGATTATGATATGTGTAATAATACGCTGATTCAGAAAAATGGTTCGCTAGTCAGTGATGATATAGTAGATAAATATCTTCCAATAATTCTTGGTAAGTTTCACATTTTTGAAAATAATTATAAGATTATGAAAATGAAGTCATTTGACTTTGAGATATCACCTATTTCAATGAATTTATCAAGAGAGGATGTTTCATCTATATTATCACTAATAAATTTATATCGTATGGATTGGTTTTTACACTATTGTATGAGACGTAGTTTGTATAGTGATGTTGTAAGGGATTTATGTGGTGTCTAGTTTTTACGTGTATGTTCTAGAGTGTAGTGATGGTACATTATACACAGGCTACACAAACAATCTTAAACATAGGTTATACGTTCATAATAGTGGTAAGGGTGCTAAATATACTAGAGCAAGATTGCCTTGTAAGTTAGTTTATTCTGAGGTATACACATCTAAGCAAGAAGCAATGAGTAGAGAGTGGTATATCAAAAATAAACTATCTAGGAAAGATAAATTACAATTAATACAGTCATATTTGTGTGGTATACATGGGTAGTTCTTTTAATGTTTTCAAATTTAATGAATATCACTTTATCTGTTGTATTGTATTGTAGTAGAGAGGTAATATGGAACATCTTATTGTGTTAGCGTTTAGTTTACCTTTTATTTTAGGTATTTTAGCTACAATTTTAGTCTATGCGTTCTATTGTGTTGTTAAGGCGATATTGCATAGGGTTACAAAATAACATAGATTTTTATGAGTACATGGTAATTCATGTACTCTTTTTTTATTATATGGTGTATAATAAAGGTGTATGTAATTTCGTATTTTTGATTGAGGTATTGAACTATGTTAGAGAACTCTAAAATTGTGTATGTGGCTCACCCTTATAGTGGCTTATCATCTAACTATGAAAAGGTATCAGACATAATGAATGTGCTATGCTCAAAGTTTAGTGACAAGACATTTATATCTCCTATCCATGCATATGGGTTTATGTATGAATCTGTTGATTATGATAAGGGGATTAACTTATGTTTCAAGCTTTTAGATTTGTGTGATACTGTACTGTTATGTGGTGAATGGGAACATTCTAAGGGGTGTAATATGGAAAAGGATTATGCTTTAGATAATAATAAGATTGTAGAGGTGCTTTAGTTGATACAAGATATTTTAGAGGGTGTTAAAGATATAAAAGACTTAGCTAATAAGAATAAAGCTTTTATGGATATGGGTGATTATAAATCTGTTTCTGATGGTTATCATACTATAGGTGATTTGTATGAACATAGAACGTATCTTTTTGCCATGATTTGTAAACTATATATTCCCACAGTATACGTGTGGAAGACTAGAAAGCATGAAGATGGTACTATGTATGATGATATGTTTTTAGTTGGTATTGATTTACCTAATGGGCAGATTTCATATCATATTAAGAATAAGTATTGGGATTTGTTTGAAGATGTACAAGAAATTCCTAATGCAACTGATTATGATGGGTACACATCTGAAGATGTTATCATTCGTATGGGGGAATATATTAAAAATGTCTAGGTTTGATTATACGTTTAAATCTATGTGTGAGGATATTTTATCTAGTGGTATTGTTTCTGATGGTGAGACAGTTAGACCTAAATGGGAAGATGGTTCTGATGCTCATACAGTTAAGAAATTTGCTGTTGTTAATCGATATGATGTTGGTAAAGAATTCCCAGTACCAACTCAACGTCCTTTAGCTTTTAAGTCTTGTGTAGAAGAAATGTTATGGATTTGGCAACTACATTCTAATAATGTTAATGATTTAAAAACAAGGATTTGGGATAGTTGGGCAGATAGTGATGGCTCTATAGGTACTGCTTATGGGTATCAGATTGGTAAGACATCTTTCTATCATATTAAATCTGATGATATACATAGGGATATTTTAAAAGTATTCCCTAATATGTGGTTTAATGAGCAAGAATCTATTTATTATGATGGTGATAGTAGACATCATATTGTATATCATGGTGGTAAAGATGGCTCTTATTTATTAGAGATGAATCAAATTGATAAAGTACTGTTTGATTTAGTACATACACCTTTCTCACGTAGAATTATTGCTCATATGTACAACATTGATGAGTTGAGTATGATGAATTTATATCCTTGTGCTTATTCTTGTACCTTTAATGTGACAGTTGATTGTAGGGGGAATAAGGTGTTAAATCTGTTACTAAATCAACGTAGTCAGGATATATTAGCCGCTAATGCTTGGAATGTGGCACAGTATTCTGTATTAATGCATATGATTGCACGTCATGTTGGTATGAGGGTTGGTGAATTAGTACATGTGGTTGCTGATGCTCATATTTATGATAGACATATACCTGTTATTCAAGAGTTGATAGAACGTGATACTTATGAAGCACCTACTTTTAAGTTAAATAGTAATATCACAGATTTTTATGATTTCACAGTAGATGACGTATCACTTGTTGATTATAAACATGGTGAACAGATTAAAAACGTACCTATTGCAGTGTAGAGGTGATACTAATGAAAGATAAGAAAGCATTAAAGAAGATTATTAAAATTATTGAGGGGATTAATAATATAGATGATGTATTAGATTTACCTAATACTAGGAGGATGAAACGTAAAGATATTGTATCAACTATAGATACAGTTATCAGTATATTAGAAGATGATACAGATACGTATACAAAACAGGATGCAATAGATTTATTATTCAAGATTAGAAATAATACGTTATAATAATATAATACATGTATGAGAGTATGCTTGTGTCATACAGAAGATAGAATAGATGATACTCTATAAGACATAGGGTATCATCTAATAAGCACACAGTAATAATAAACATAATAATACAGATATAACTACTAATTATATTAATCATAATATTATACAAACTAATACTATAAGTAATAGAGATATAATAATGAATTGAATTAATTTCTTCTAACGAAGAAAAGAATTCAATAAATGGGGGATGTATGATATTAATAATAAATTAATAGAGATATATCTAGAGACTAGGGATTAA
>OGKB01000094.1_pt1 | contig 80375 bp, 81 predicted proteins | sample 1572351 | NCBI WGS metagenome assembly OGKB01 (sample SAMEA2582088, study PRJEB24529) | metagenome | biome: Human gut stool | place: China | collected 2011
TGATGTTAGTTCCCCATAAATTTTACAATTAAAACCAGCTCTTTATTCTTTTCTTTATCACATCTCATTTCTGGATTAAACGCTTATTTTAATTATCAGATTTTTCCTTCTAATCTATATTCTTAAGGTTCCAGTTGACTCATTTGATCCCAAGTGCCTTAAGATTTCCAACCTGTTACATTGAAATCCATCTTTAAGTTCCATTATAATGATTCTATTAATTCGCCATATAACCACCTACTTAGCCATTACTTCAAAATGATTTAAATTCCATTATGATTCTATTAATTCCCGTCCCAAAATCATCCCCTTATTTAAGCCAAAAAACGTCTCTATTTTGTCGACCTCTTCAAAATTCAACATTTCTTTCTTGTCCCTAATCATATATTTCTGCAACACCTCCTATTTTAGTCGTTTCCGCCTTCTGTCGATCCCCTATATTTTTTGCACTATCATGGGTCGACAGGAACTCCTAATTTTTCAAGTTGATTTTGTTCGACACATTCTATTATGAAACTTATTTGCTAAATATGCAAGTTAAATACTCGCATTCATTATATATACTTTTCGAGCAAACACTATACAGTCATATATGCATCAAATATCACCGTCTGAATAATCCAATTTATCGTCATTTTTATAAAAATCATGCCCACGCGAGAAAATTTCCGTGGACATGACGTGGGCACAGCTATTTTTAGGCTTATTTTCAAAAAAATAAAAATTAGGCACTTTTATGCAAAATGCCTAATTTTTATCATGCGTTTCTATGAATTTTTGTGCAATTCCTTAGAATTTACCTGCTTTAGCAGCTTCTTCAATGTAAGCTTAAAAGTACGCGTTTATGCGGTTTGTTTGGTGTGCTTATAGTAATAATGTAGAAATAGTTTAATTCCTACAACGTTTATTTTTGGTTTTCAAATTTATCAAAAGTCATTCTATATTTTTATAATAACTTACATCATACCTGAAAGCAATCCTTTATTAATTCTTTCTGTTAGAATATAAGGCTGCACAAGTTTTTTTGCCACAGTATGTTCCTGTTGTTCTCCATCCTAATTGCTTCCAATATCTCTTGAGCTGTGCTGTGGTCATTCTTCCCCAGATTCCATCCACTTCAATGTTAGTTCCAGAAGTCAGTGAATTTAGTTTCTTCTGCATCCACTTGATTGCTCCTTTGTCGGATGTCTTCTTTACTGCAGTGTACTTTTCCGGGTCATAATCTGGTCTTGCAAATCCACGGATCACACTCTTGCTCCTTGTTCTTCTCATGACTACTCCACCATTATCGTCGCTACTCCTTGATGTATTTCCTTCGATCGTTGTATATGTACCGTCTGAATTTGCTTTTTCAACAATACCAATGTGAGATGCTCTACCTTTTCCAAAATCCATCAGACAAAGATCTCCTGCCTGTCCAGTGGAGTGCCAACGATCATGTTTTTTATAATAGTTTTCTACGTCTGGGCAGTATGCTGTCTTTTTACCGCCAAAGAACAAATCTGATGCATCACACATCTTAAAAATATCCCATACAAATGTACAGCACCAAGGATAGCTTGATCCAGATACCATTCTTCCATAATAATCGTTATTGAATTTGACTTTGTTACTGTTTGCTGGATTTTCTTTTGTTCCGAGATAACTTACTGCCTTTTTAATAATTGTACTTGCTTTTGCCATTTTATTTTTCCTCCTAATCTGGTAATTCTTCTGTCATATCTTCTAAAAACTTCTGTATGTAATTTCTAACTCTTACCGGTACTGGTAAGCCACATAATGCTGCATTTTTTAAAATACTGACTGCCTCATATAATCCGTCCATAAGTGCAAAAAATTCTGACAATCCTAACTTTTCCACTCCCAGGAACTGTACATACTGTTGGGGTACAAGACTTAATACGTTAATGTGTGCTATCATATCAATTCCCATCAAAAAACAAATCGATATCAGCATCGCGACCTTTCTGATTGCTCCGTCAATTCCAACACAACTGTTGAATTTATGTTCTTTGATTGCTCTGCATGATCCTAAGACCGTATCTAGGCAGACTTCAATCATCAAAATTCTGAAGAACATATTGTTGCTTAGTAACATAATAAATTCTTTCATCATTTAAATCTTCCCTTCTTCTTATTATATTTGTGCATAAAAATAGGGCCCATAGAGGTCCTGCTCTGATTTCCATATTCTCTTTCATTCTATTCTTCTACCTCTGCATCCTGAATCTCATAAAACTTATTTGTGAACTCTGCAATATCTTTTCTGATCTGCACTTTGTTCGCTTTATAAAGATTCCGATCCTGGATTGTCTGGTTTACATTATCGTTACCTGCTCCGTCAGACGTGACGTTTGCAGATAAATAAACCACCTGTTTATCTACATCCCCGTCCTTTACTGTAATTGTTCCTGTAAGTGTTGTACTTTTTCTTGTTTCTAGCATAGTTGCTCCTTTCTTATAAATAAAAGACACTAGCAGTTAAGCTAATGCCTTAGTTAATTGTTCTATTTTCTTTTCCATTTTTGCTATTTTGAATTGTAGATCATTGATGATCGCTTCGTGTATATCAATTTTGCCGGCTTGGTATAGTAGATCTTTTCTTGTTTTTTGAATCATGAATGTATTAGCTCCGATTAATTCATCGTAAGCTAGCGTATATACCTCATTCATATCTTTTATACCATATGCCTTTTCAGCATAATCTTGATTTATATGTGACGCTACGCAAGTTCCAAACTGCTCGTCATGATTTTTACCATATGTATTCAAAGTTTTATCTACATTCTGAGCTGTGAATCCTATGTGATATTTTTCGTCAGCGTCATCTTTAAATCGGTATTTGATTGGCTCCAATTGCATATAAGATTTTATAAAATCATCATCGAAATGCTTGAAGTCTTTTTTAGTTCTTTCATCAGAAGTATTTCTAAATCCCTTCCTGCATTCTGCTCCATTTTTATTTATATACACCATTCCAGATCCAGAGTCTGAATTGACGTAGAAAGCATGATATCCTGCGTAATAATATACGTTGTCCGTGCCGTTTGCAGAGTTACACGATATATAACAATGAGATTTGTTCCACCATGAGTAATGACCATATGTAGAGTTATAAATATAACCGTTATTTACATGTATATCTGTATCTACAGCCAATGAATCTGTTATATGTAAACAACCACTAGAATCCGCTATAATCCTCGAAGTATAATCAGAATACCTGTTGTCATAATGAAAATCAATATATGGTGTGTCGCCATAAAGCTCTATTCCCTGATCTCCAGTTGTTATACGACTGTTTGCCCATGCAAAATCAAAACCGTCCAAACCAAAATGAGCAGATGTATTAACGTCTTGAATCGTGAGATAATCTTTTCCAATTTTCATATAGACGTCTTCTTGATCCCCATGTACTACTATATGTTCTATGTTTAATGTTCCATCATACTCAACTCTAAATGGTGCATATTTGGCTTCGTCATTGCCTGCCCAAAAAGCATAATCACTACCGAATCCAGAACACGTAGAACCAGAACCAGTTTTCAGATATGTATCAGTAATCTCATACTTACCTATTGTTCCACTCGTAGCACCGATTTTTCCACTAATATCAGCATTAGAAGATACTAATTTACCATCATATCCAACCCTAAACGGGGCTGAATCACTACTCTCTGCACCTGCCCAAAACGCTTGATTGCCCCCGATACCAGTACACGTAGAACCACTTCCAGTAACGAGCCATTGGTCGGTAATTTTATACTTACCGATTGTTCCGCCTTTTGCTGTGATATTTCCACTAGCATCCCACTTCAAATACTTACTATCAAAACTACCATCCTTAAGATTTAAAAACGAACCTGTCGAATTAGCTACATAATTTCTTGATTTAATAGCATCTGTTGCGATTTTATCGGCTGTAATGGAGCCAGTGTAAATCTTGCCACCATCAATCCATGTAGTATTAGTTGTCCAATTTGACACCAAACTAGCTTGCGGAAGATAGTCTTCTGGTGCTGGTGTCCAGTCTGTTGCTTTGTTTCCTTTTTCAACTTTAAAGCTCTTTACCTGTACTGATCCGCTTTGGATATAATCAGTTCTAATACCACAACCCCAATATTCGTTTTTTACATGATATTTATCTAGTACGACAGAATATAGAAGTTCATATACTCCGCTCCCAGAGAATGTCGGTCTAAGAGTTGATGGAAAATTCCCGCCGTTCCAAAGCGTAACATTTCCATATCCTTGCAACCATATTTGTATTGTTTTCCCGCTTGCTGCTACAAGATTATCATATTTAATATACATATGAACTGTTATCATATCGCCTACTTTTAGATTATCCAAATAAACTCGTCCAATATCAAAACAAGTGTTAGCACTACCAGTAAAATATGTGTATGGTGTACTATATTCGTTAGATGTACCTCTCGCCAGATTCCTACCACCGACCTCTAAACCATCGACTTTACTCTGCGCTACTTTTCCGATCTCGTTTTTAGCATCTATATTTAACCCACTAAACTTAACCAATCCATTCATATTAATAGCAGATGCTACTAATGTAGCGGTCCGATCAGTTAACTCAAAATCAGTTGAATTTGTACCAGATTTAACCAACCAATTGAATTTATCAGCAGTTTGACTAGCTATTGTTTCTGCTGCTGTAATTTGCTGATCTACATCTTCTGGTGCTTCAGTGTAATCGGTTGCTTTGTTACCATATTCAATTTTTACTTTTTTAAAATGTATTGAACCATTACTAACTAGTTGTAATGAAACACTCGTATATGCTACGGCGTCACTACTACCATAAGCTTTTTTAAGATCTCCCTCTGAAAAAGGAACTTGTACCCTAATCCATTTCCCATCAGATAAAGGTGCACTTAATTTACATTGTGTCCCGGATAATATATCTTGAGATTCGTACCAACCAATGCGACCGCCTCCGCTATTATACGTTTGCAATGCACAAATACATCCACGATCCAATTCAGAAACCTTGTCGCACATGAAATCAAACGATACAATAATTCCTCTATGCATTTCTTCAACTGGTATAAAAGCATGTGGGATAATTCTATTCCACTCTAAACCAGCCCCGCTCCTGCTTATTGATACAACCGTAAACCCATCATCATCGATACTTTTTCTGTAATTACCATTTATATACCAGTAATCATCACCCGATGTGAAATCCTTACTGCGCAATACTAAATTTCTTCCACCAATTTCTAAATTAGCAAGATTCGTTTCTGTACTAGAAACCCTTGTAATCAAACCAGACAGACTTGTTTCAACTTTCGTGACTCTTTCCTGTGTTCCAGATAAATTTGATTTAACCTCAGATACAGTCTGAGTTGTTCCTGCTAAATTTGATTCAATCGTATTAGCTTTCGTTGTGACAGCTACAATTGAATCATTTTGACTATTCAGAATCGTTGTATGTTCGCCGATTGTGGTTTTCATACTATCTACAGTATTTACAGTTGCGTTATATCTGCTTAGTAAAGCATCATAGTTTCCTTTGATTGTTGTATCTTCGGAAATCAGACTTGATATCTGTCCCTGCATCGTACTGATACTTGTTGTGTGAGATGTTGTGATCTCTGTGATATTATCCACAGCACTATCAGCATAGCTCTTAGCACTGCTCAACGCACTGTTTGCCTGTTCTAAGGCATACTTCTGTGCGTCGGATAACTTACCATCTGCATACAGCTTAGCACTGCTTAGATTATCTGCTACTGTTGTTTCCATTTCATTAAACGCGACATCTAACGTCTGGTTCTTATCATTCATAACGATCGTAGAAGATTTCAACTTCGTCGTAGAACCATTCACTTCCTTGATCACACTGTTAATATCCAGTTTCGAACCAGAAATATTTGCATCATCCGCTACAATACCATCTCGAATAATCTTTCTCTGAATCGTTTTCTCTGTAGCTCCAAGTGCATCCCATATCAGATTTCCATTCTTATCCCAGACAGACATGCTGTAGTCATTCGAAGCATCTTTTCCGATCTGGACTCTGACACGGTTTGCATCAGATATCTGGATTGTATTGTCACTCCATTTTGACTTACCATCAGAACTATGTACCGTCAGATTTGTTGTATTAATGTCCATACCTGTGATCTTATCAAACGACAGATTCTCAATCATGGCATTTTTGATCATACCGTTTTCAATCGTTGTATTCTTTGATGTCAATGTTAAGTTCTGAATGTTGTCAGATGTAAGATTGCCATTTACTAACGTGTTGAGATTAGCATAACCACTTTCCAACAGTCCAACTCTGCCGACTGCTGCATTAAGGTCTGTGATCGTAGCTTTTGTTGCAACTAGTTTATCGATCTCTGCATCTTTTGTTTTCAGCTTCGTAATCTCAGCATTGGTAGTATTTAAATTCGTAATCGTTGCATAGGTAAGTTTTGCATCTGTAGCTTTTAGGTAATCAGCCTCAATATTCGCAATTCTAGCATTCGTTGCATTTAGATTTGTCGCAGTTGCTTCTTTAAATGTTGCATGGTCAGATTCTAAAGTATTGATTTTTGCATTTGACGCCTGTAAGTCATCTGTGAATGTTTGTTTAAAATTGGCCACATCAGTTTTTAAAGTTTCAAACTCGCCTGTTTTAAATTTCAAAACATCTCCAGACAGATTCTTGATCGTTGCATTTGTCGCTGTCAGATTATCCACCATGAGTTTTTTTACAAACGCTAATTCGTACTCAACTCGTTCTGCCATTTCGGTTATAGGACCTTTTGTGTCAGAATCATCTTCCTCGGCGGTATTCCCATAACTTGCAATTGTCTGCATCAATCCACCGTCATAACTTGTTATCAATGATATGATCGGTATTGTGAATTTTGTGCAATCATTTTTTACAGCAGTAACAATATCTCCGATATCAAGTCTCATATCTCCGATAAATCTTAATGCTGCAGGCGTGAATATTAAGCCTTGGACAGTATTGTAAACACCGTCTAATATACTCTGTGTCATAACCGGATTTTGCATACTTATGCCAGTAGCTCCTGATCCAGATGAAAGTGTCCGATCTGAGTTATCACATGTCAGTCTTTTGATACTGAAACTTTCTTCTGTTTCTTGCAGATCGTTATAAAATATATTGCTTGGAATCTCGTAATCAATACCCTGATACCATCGAAACTCGATCATTCCAGTTCTTCCACATATAGCAAATTTGCCAAATAATCCTGCGATAAATCCGATGGTTTCTTTGTATGTATATCCATCAAAAGGATTTACATATGTTGTGATCACTTCGCTTTCATCGGTTTCTTCGTTGTAATCACCTTCCTCAATGATTGCTCTTTGATTGATCTGGATTCCTCGCTGTACTGTAGATGTATCAATCGCCACGCTTGTCATCGTGCTGATTTCAGCCAATATATCTACTGCATCCGTTGGATAACTTAATTTAGAATAATATGCCCCATTGCATCTGCTTGCTAATCTGTCATATGCAGTAAACGTAACCTTGTTGCTTTCAATCTTGGGATTCTGGATCGTATATAACCCCATTGGAATATATTCCATCTCTCCATCGACTTCCACGCCGATCTCCAAGCTGACTTCTTTTCCAGACAATGCAATTCCTTTATTCTCAATCGTTGCCTGAACATAGCTCGCCACTGCACTCCCGATCGTTATTTCTTCCGCACCAGACGTTATTGTAAAATTCTTTACAGATTCTACTAATACTTTTTCGTTCTCCAGAAGCCTTGTATTAAATTTTCTGTTTGACCCTGCTATTGCATCGCCAAATTTTTTACTTGCCTGATACATATAGCATCACCTCCGGCTTAGTCTTCGATCATAAACATCAGGTCTTCAATATCTGCAACAGATGGGATGTCATAGCGATCTGCATTTTCACATCGTTCAAGTTCTGCGAATGAAACTTTCATGATATCAATATCAGTATCCACTTCCTGCAGTTCTTTGATTTCTTCATTTACAATCTCTTTGCTTTCATCTGTCATTTCATACTGGTTTTCTTTCACGATCGGCTTATCGTCCTTATCTTTTTCTGCGTATCGTTCACAGATCTTAAGGCGGTTTTCATCATATTCTTCGATCGCTTTTCGGAATGCTTTCATATTTTTAGAAATTGCATATCCTAATTTTGCTGTGTAAACTTTGCTTGACTGTTTCACTAATCCTTCGTGGATTCTCATAATCTCTTTTAACTTCATTTCCATCTCTCCTATTTCTGCACGATCTGAACGCTCGCACTTTTGTAATAATAAATACCATCCCCGATATACCCCAGATGTTCTTTTGTAAGAGTTCCGCGGTATACAGTGATGGTATGTGTTGTTCCCATGTCTCTAAATGTGATCGGAAAGAATCCTTTCACAAGATTATTTTTTATCTTCTTAACTTCAGACTCCGTGAGGACTCCCCACTTGATATCCAATGTCTTTTTCTCTGCAATTGCTTCTCCAATCATATCTCCTGATGATGATCGTTCGGTATTCGCACTCCAGATGATTTCATCCGAAGTGCTTAGTTCAACCGGCTCCGGCAATGCAGTGTTTCCACATGTCAGTGTTGCCATCTTATTTCTCCTTAGATCAGGATCGGTCGTTTGCCGGCTCTGATATCTGCGTTGTTGTTGTCATTTACGGTTTTGGTTATTTTCTTCCCATCCAGGTAAACATCCGTATCAATAGATTTGACAGCATTGATCAGTTCCATGAGCAGGCGGATGATTTGATCATCTTTACTGCTGCCACCAGATAATTCTGCTGCTTTCTTTGCCATGGCGATCATCTTATCTTCTGGAGCTACAACCTCGCCTTGATGGCGGTTATCTCCGATCATGGCTAGCTGTGGGGTGTTTTTCTTTACGTAGCCACCTTGAGCAAGATGCTTAATTGGATTTTTGCCAAAAATCTTTGCTTTGCTTAAAACTCCATTTAATTTATCAATGATATGTGTATTTACCCATCCTTTAACAGAATCAACCGCTGTTTTTACTCTTGCCGTCAATGTTACAGTTTTTGATTTTAAAGAGTTCCACGCTTTTGATAGCTTAGATATACCCTTAGAAGCCAAGTTTTTTAATTTAGCTTTTAATGTAACTGGTTTATCCTTTAATGAATTAAAAACATTCCTTACAGAATCAAAAGCCTTTGTCTTGGTTGCAGTATATGTGGCAACTACTGTTTTCTTTATATCGCCGATTTTAGATATAATTCCACTCTTAACACCAGACCACCAATCTTTAGCGGTTTCCAGTGCACCTTTAACTTTTGCTTCGATACCTTCTACTTTCTCGGCAGCTTTTTGTTTTACATTTGACCACCAATCTCTTGCAGTATCTAACGCACCTTGAACCTTAGCTGCAATATCTCCAATCTTCTCTTTTGCTTTTTCCTTAACATTGGACCACCAGTCCCTTGCGGTATCTAATGCTCCCTGAACCTTAGCCACGACTCCAGCAACTTTTTCTGCTGCCTTCTGTTTCACATCGGACCACCAGTCTTTCGCTGTATCCAATGCTCCTTCGACTTTCGCAACCAATGTTGCTGCCTTGTCCTGAATGGAATCCCATCCTTCTTTCAGATTGGCAATAGCACCATCTGCCTTTTCTTTCGCTTCTGCTACCAACGATGCAGCTTTATCTTTAACAGATTCCCAACTTTCTTTTAAAGATGCAAGTGCGCCTTTAACCTTTTCTTTTACCTCAGCTTCCAGTTTGGCTTTTTTATTCTTAATACCTTCCCAAAGCTTCTTGAACGCTTTGATCGGATGAACATTTTTCTTTACCCATTTCAATAAATTTTTGAAATTTATTACAATGCCCGATAAAAATTTGGCGAACTTAGATTTTTTAATCTTATTCCAATTCTTCCACAATAATAATCCAGCTGCGATCAGTCCACCAATCACCGCTACGGCAATTCCTACAGGGCCTGTTATCAACGAGAAAATCAGTGGAAGATTTTTAAATACGCTGATGATCGCTTTTAACGGTCCACCTAAGAATGTAACCACTTTTCTAAATGTGCCAAATACAGTTGCAACTTTGGTTATGATCGGAATTACAGCTGTCACAAAAGAAACTAACTTAAATGCACCAAAGAAACTCGCTATCACAATTGCTATGTTTTGCACCGCACCCTGATGTTTATTGATCCAGTTTGCTAATCCGTTCAATCCCTTAACCAGAAGATCTAAGAATCCGATGATCGCATCTCCGACAAAATTAGCAAGCGGTTTGAATAAGTGATCCCATGCCCACTGCCATAGCGGCTGCAATGCTTTGCATACTGCTGTCAGTACATTTAATGCTGCAGCTAATAATTCAATCAGTTTTGGAGCAAGTTTCTGCATGGTCCATTTTCCCAATGGCACCAACATGTTCTTCCAAATCCACTTGAAAGCACCTATTGCAACCTTGCTAAACGCACTAAAAGCTACTCTTAACTTATCAATTGCCTTTCGTAGATTATCGTAGCCTTTCCCAAGTTTCGTGGCTTTTTCATCTTCTCCTTTGGGAAGAGAGCCCATATCTACATTACCACCAGATGCTCCACCTGCTGCGGATCCTGTACCAGAAGATGGTGTAGAACTCTTTGATCCGGATGATCCTTTTGTTTCAGTCAATTTATTGATCTGATCAAATCCCATCAATCCAGATATCTTCTTTGCCGTCTTTTTGGCTGTGTCTCCAACTTTCTTTGTCGACTTATTCAGCTTATTTGCGGAACTTGTCGCATTGTTTAAGCTGTTAGATACCTTTCCTGCACTTGTCGCCGTCTTATCAAGACTTGCTGACGCTCCACTGGTCTTCTTGCCCATGATCATTGCTGTAAACGACTTGAATGCATTTGCAAGAGTCATTAATTTTCCAAGCACCAAGTTAATTACTTTTACGATTGGCGAGAATAAATTGATCAATCCTTGTCCAATTGAAGCTTTCAGGGAATCAAATTGCAAAGATAGAATCCTGATCTGGTTCGCCCACTGATCAGAGGTCCTTGAAAAGTCCCCTGTCGCATTTTGCAACTGTTGCTGTACGAATGCATATCTTAAGGCTACTTTCTCCTGTTCCGTCATGGCACTGGTCGTTTTACCGAATCCATTTGCCAGTGCGTACTGATCAAGAGCTGTCTGTGTCATTACGATTCCTAAATCTTTTAACGTCTCCGTTTCTCCAGAGAACACAGATTTCAGTTTTGTAAATGCTTCATCCTGCGAAATGTTATAGAATGATGCCACATCTCCAGCAAGTCCAGTAAGAGCTGTGCTCATCTTGTACGATTCTTTTTCAGAAAATCCAAAAGCATTTGCCATTGCTCCGAATGTTCCGGTAAACTTCTTTGCCATCGTTTCAGAAAGTCCAAATGTACTTTCTGCATTTTGTGCAAATTCGTTTACTTTTTTGTTCATTGTTGGAAATACTACATCGACAACGTTCTGTACCTCTGTCAGATTTGATCCTAGCTCAATACAGTCTTTCGCAAAACTTGTTAATCCTTTTACAGCAAAAGCACCGGCAAGCATCTTTCCTGTTTTCTTTGCGAGGTTCTGTATTCCACCTAACTGTTTATTAAATTGTTGCTGATTGATCACCAGATCTAAGCCAATCTGTCCTGCACTATCTGCTGCCATACTTATCACCTACCTTGCTTTTTCACAAAGTAGGCTGGCTTAGCTACTACAACGGTGCTTACCTATGCTCTTCCCTTTGCGGATCCATACTTTATTTACCTGTTTGCATCGGGGACATTTGATTTCCCCTTTTACATATTCTGCGACCATCAATGTCTGTCCGCATTCCTTACATTTTATCTTTTCAATTTGTTATACCTCCTGCCATGTCAATAAATGCCTGCTTCATCGTTTCTAAGAAATCATTCGTTTCTTTTTCTGTCTTTGTCTTAGCGGCTTTTCTTCTCCACTTGTTCCTTATTTCTTTTTGTTCCGGAGTGAACTCTTTGATTACTTCGTTGTCATCTTCTAATCGGATGGATACGATCCGTCCTAAGGATGTATCTGGTCCTATTCCACAAAGCAGCGCTTTGAACTCGTGCCATTGCATTTCCTTAAATTCTTTGGAATAGATTCTGATTCCATACTGCTCCGCAAATGATGATACGATCAGGTCCCAATCTTCAAACAGATCATATCCGGGATCAACTACTCCCCCGATTCTTCTTCACCGTCGGTTCCAGAAATTAATGAAATTGCTTCCTGAACAACTACGGTATAATCATCAAATTTCAGATGAAGCTTTGCTAAGTCTTTCTGTGCTTTATCTGTAAAGATCAGCTTGCAAAGTTTTGAGATCGTCCCTGGAGTCACATCGTCTTCTGCATCTCCTAACTCTCCCATGACTTCGATCATAGTTGTCGCATCTGCATTCACTTCATATTTCTTTCCGTTGATCACTAATGCCGGATTCTCTTCAAATTTCAGCTTATCTGTAATATCTACTACTTTTCCCATTTTATCTCCCTTTCAAAAAAGGAGAGGTTTCCCTCTCCTAAACTCTTGGTGTTACTGTTGGTTTACCGTTGCTCTGTACTTCAAATTCCAGAGGTGCAACTGCTGTAGAATCTCCTGCTCCTACATTTGTCACATTGATAACTGCACTTGCAAACTTGACAACTGTTTTATCCGGGAACGTCCACTGAAAATCTTTCTCTACATTCCTTCCATTTTTCCATGCCAATCCTGCAACCGCATCATTTCCGGCATCTCCTACGTTTCGTTTTGCTGTAACTGAGATCGTAACGGATTTTGCAGTCATTAATCTGCGTGTCCATCCTTCTGTATCAAATGGTGTCCATTCTTCTACACCGTTATCAAAGGATACTTCGAATGTTTCACAGTCCGCAATATCTTTCATTGCAGCGGTTGCCCCTGATGCTGCAGTGTCGATCTGAAACTGATTCTCATAGCAAGGATATACTCCGCTTCTAGCTGTTTCGCTCATCGTCTACCTTCCTTTCGTAATAAATGTCAAACCAAATGACACGTTCATAGATTCCTTTGTCATCCGTTCCAACATCTACTGGTTCAGGAACCTGCATGGATAAGAAATCTACTTTTGTATCTTTGATCATGAATTGTTTCTGTATTTCTAATATTTCAAACAGTTCGGCTGCTGCCTGTTCTGTTTCTTTTGAATTGTTGTTCCAGTGGACTAAGACAGATATACTTTTCGTATCATATTTCTTATATCCACCTACTGCGTAACGTTTTGGAGCATAGGAACTTCGTTGATACACTCCAATGGATCTGTCTTTTTTGTTGTCTAACTTTCCTGCGTAATAATGATCAGCTTCATATACTGTTTTCAGCCAGTCTTTTACATCTGCTAACAAAATCATACGCCACTCTCCCTTCGGTACAGTTTCTTAAATGCTTTTTGCGCAAAATCTTCATACAATCCGCCTGGAAGCCAAGGATTAAACCATTCACCGCCTGCAAACGGATTTTCGTACGTCTGAAAATGATATTCTGGGTGGAAATACAGTCTCCTGGCATACCGTGTCGTAGATACAATCCTCGCACGTCCTATTTTGCTGTAAGTATAGTCGGCAAATGTATTATCAATTAGATTTCCTGTATCAAACGGCATGACCTGAGCTTGTTTAACTTCATCATGTAAAGCCTCTGCTGTCTGCTCTAACGCTGTAATTTGTGCCTGTGAAAGTTCTCTTAGTCTTTGTGTATTAATCTTTATAATTGAATTACAGCGGATCATCACATCAACTCCAATCTGGTATAATTGACACTTCCATCTGGATTTCTAGCTTTCTCTCCAGAAACAATTGTTCGTTCTACTCCGAAGATAATAGCAGTGCCATTACTAATCACAGCTACATCTGGGGCGATATCTCCACAAAAAAGAGCAGACCCCGTAACCTGTACGATCTTCTGCTCATTTGTCATAACTCTTTTCGCTTTGTCCTGATAATTGCATTTGAAATCTGCATCGATCAGAGTGATCGGCTGCCCTTCCTCTCCAATCTCCTCACTATCAATTCGAATGTGAATATCCGTCTGACACATTGATTTTGAAATTAACTCTGGCCATTTCATCAGATCGCCCCCAATCTCCTGCAGCACAATCCTGTCTGCTCTAACATTGCGTAATTATCAGCTCGCATGATCACGCCATCCTGAACTGTTACATTCCATCCGCCAGCATTGATCCCCATGGATACGCCATTGATCGAATAAGAACTTAAGACACTGTTGATCAGAGATTCATTCTCTGCTTCAAAATCTGCCTGTTTACAAACAACCAGACGGACCACATCTTTCTGAAATTCTGTCAGATTCTCAAATCCTCTTGCTACAATGCGGTTAAATGTAAGTGTGTCAATGTGTCGGCTTGCGATATACAGTCTCCTTTCAAGATCATCTGTTGTGATTACACCGCTGATTTTTTCATAATATTCCTGCTCTGCATAAGAGGCGAGTGCCATATGCACCACCTCCTACACTTCGGTATATTCCGTAGTGTCTACGTCAACGTAAACAGAATCAACCTTGTTATCTTTTCCATTCGGGAATACAAATACGTCAGATAATGTTCTGTTCTGATACAGATAACCATCACCTTCTGTGTGTGTTCCTGGATCAAAGTAATAGATGGATGAGATCTTAGGAACTGTCTTACATGTCTGTCCGCATGCGATCAGCACATTGATCTTATGTGATCCTGTTACGGATTTGCCTGTGTCTTTCTTCACTGGTGCAAATCCGCCTTCTTCAACTTCCCAGTTAAACTTATCATAGAAGCGTTCATCATCGATAACTTCCATGAGCGTCACACCATCGATGTCAGTTACTCGTGTTTCGATTCCCATACCGCCTTCTGCAATCTGAGTCATCTCAATCTTACGAGTAAATTCTGTAGACAGTTCTAACAGATCCATGATCGCAGATGATACATACATGATCAGTGATCCATTCGCTTTGTATCTGCGAAGTTTTCCTGCTGCAAGGAATCCTTTTAACTTGCTGAATACATTTGCTTTTGTATAATCACTGGAAGCTGTTGAGCTGTGATATCCAGTCACTTTCTGTGCAGCCTGTGCTACTTTAGAGAAGAATAACGCATCTGTTTCTGGAACTACCTGAGTCTGTTCAAAGACTTTGGAAATATTCTGGATAGATGCTGTTGCGTTTGTCTCATCGACATCTGCTTTATCAACAAGGAATGATACATCTCTGTCATGCTCCACTGTAAACGCAGTATCTGTCTGTGCATAAGTTCCTTTATTCCATCCGCCATTTCGACTATGGTTTTTGAATCCAGATACAGACATCTGTGTGAAGTGGAATGTTTTCGCATCCAACCATGTTACATTTGATGTTACAAATGGAGAAGTTAATGTTCCCTGCATTAAGATCTCCAGAAGTTCTGGCTCCCATACCTGTGCATAATTTAAAGCCATTCTTTCTTACCTCCTAATTAAATCGGTTCCATCGTTTTGTTGGTACCGCTTTCTGCTGTGGTGTATTGCCACCAGTCTCTCCGCTATGCTGCTGACCAACTCCGATCTGACGAAATCCTGTCTGCTGCTGTTCCTGTGGTTTTAACTGTGGCACATCTTCCAACACTTTGTTTAATGCTTCTTTTAATTTTTCGGAATCAATCTTCCCATCCTGTACGACCTGTGACACGTCTGCCAGTTTTAACACGTAAGGCATTGTTTTTAAGTCGATTCCAAGTTCTCCAGATAACTTATAAGCATCTCGCTCGATCATGGCTTTTTGTGCCATCTGCTGTGCGTTCTGTGCCTCATTCTGGATCGCTTCGATGTTTGGTTCATTTGCAGCTTTCTGCTGTTTAAATGCCTGCATCGCCTGTTCAGCTTCTTCCTGACTTAAGCCCTGCTGTTTAAAGTAGGCTTTTAATGCAGTGTTTTCTTTTGCTGCTAATGTCCCATCTAACATCTGCTGAATCTTGTTGTAGTCAATCTGTGGCTGTGGTGGATCAGTTGCCGGCGGGGTCTGATTTGCTCCTGGCTGTGGTGCAGGTTCTCCCTGTCCTCCTGTTGGTTCTGATCCTGGTTCCGCAAAAAACTGTAGATTCATGTTTAATTTCTTTTTCATTGCTGCTCCTTTCCATTTTGTGGGTGTCTCCCAATCATCCATTGTCTTCGGTGTCACCGCCCACGCATCTTTTACCCTCTTATCGTGTTTGGAGCATAAAAATAAGACGTCTTAACGGAACGTCTGCTACCGAGATTTATGGATCACCTCTTACTTTCTTGCTTTTGTGTTTCTTTTTGGTTTTTCTTCAGTTTTCTCAGTTGTTTCCTGAGTTTCTGGTTCTTCTTCTACCGGTTCAATGATTTCTTCCGCTACACCTGCTGCGATCAGTACCTGACCTCTTTCATCTGTAACATCGAACTCATCTCCAATATGTTTTTCAAAACCAAGTTCTCTGTCGTGATAATTGTAAGTTACTCTTACTTTCATTGCTGGTCCTCCTTTCCTTAAAAATGGGTATAAAAATACCACCGACCATTTCTGATCAGTGGTATTATCTATATCTTTTACTTCTTATCTTCATATTCTCTCACAATCTTCTTCATATACTCTCTGTATTCTTCTATCCCGTTGAAGCATTCCCAATGATACGGAATCCATTCACCAGTTATTTCATAACATCTCCTTTTTAAATACTGAATTTCTTCATCTTCTTTTAATGCCTGAATCAATTTTTTCATTCAACCAGCTCCTTATATGCCTTGAATATTCCATCTAATATTTTTTCTTTTTCATCCAATTCAAGTACATCTATGCTGCTTAAATTCGCAAATATTTCCATAGCCTGTACTTTAGGATTCGATTTCCAATAACTCTTTTTATGCCCTACTGGAACTATAATCTCACCTTCACTCAATGCGCTGATAATATCTGAAATTGCAAATCTGTACTCATACTTCCCATTTTCTTGAAACCATTCTTGAACTTCATCTCTTTTATCATATACTTTTTGTCTACATTTTTCAATTTCTTGAAGAAATCTTTCATCTTTCCAACTATTGTATTGCAGAAAATCCATTCTATGTGTTATTTCATGCGAAAATACATAATCCATATCGTACAATTCAATATTAGGTGCTTTAGAATTGTATTTTATAATATCTTCATTAGGCAAATATGCAAAAGGCACTTTAAGTTCTTTGTCTTCTACAAATTCTACTGTATCCACAAAAAATGACATATTAGCCTTGTGTCTTGAATTATCTATGTTATTTTTTATCTTTTCTTTGAATACTTCGAGAGAATCCTTTATATTAAATCCTTCTGCTTTCTTTTGAAACTCTTGTTTCCATTCTCCAAGTTTTATTTCATACTTTTCTTTATTTTCTCTATCTAATGAATAATTTGCCAGTCTTCTAAATTTCTCTTTCTGTCTTTTGGCATATTGTTGCTTCTGATCATCCTTATAATCATCCTCAACTTTTTTAATCTCTTCCTTTGAAAACTTATCGTCTGGCGGTGTACTGATTCCAGGAAAGTATGTTGTGTGACTGTCTTTGCAGTTTGGATGATAAAGTCCTGCTACCATTGCAGAACTCATCAATGGATAACTTCCATCCTCACTGCTTCCACCACTCCACACATCGTCGATCAGAATCTTTCCAACAAACGGCAGGCACTTTGGGCACGGATTTCCTCGCTTATTCATGATTACAAGATGGCAACCCCATTCTTTACGCTTTTCTCCTTCTCCAGTAAGATAAGCTCTCTTACTTGCTGTTCGGATTGCCATACCTGCGTATTCTTCTATCCTATGCATTGATCCATTCTTGTACTGGATGCATTGGATACCTGCTGCAAGAAAATCCTTTGTTGCCATATCTACAGCTTTTTCATAGGTGCCAACACCACTGTTCGCATATACCTGTGCATTGAATATCGTCTTTCGGTACTGATCATTTGCACGTCTTAGCATCGCTGTCTCTGCATTACCCATATCAGATACAGTTGCATCGATCAGTGCGTTCATCTTGCGATCATTAATCTTGAAGAATGCTCCATCGATATCTCCTGAACCGCCAGATGCCTGCCCGATCGTTTCGAGGATATGTGCTTCCTGGTCAAGGTACCCACGTTTTCGAGATTCGCTAATAATCGCAGGAATGCTTGAATTGATTTCTTCAAATTGGCCGTTATATTTTTTAGCATTTCTCTTGCGGTACTCTTCTAAAGCTCTTAACTGTTCTGCCTGCCACATCCCCCATTCGATACCTTCTTTTGTTTCTTCTGCTCGGTGTCGCTGCATATTACGCATCATCGATGCGATCAGTTCATCTTCTATCCGCTTAAGCGCTTCTTGAATATCGTAATCATTCATCGTTCACCTGTGTTGTAATACACTTTATACCCTCGCTTTTTAAAATCACGTTTCATCTCTTTTAGTTTTGACATGCTGCCACACCTGTCCTTTCTCATTTCGATAATTCCATCCTTTTCGATCGCGTAAATACCGAATGGAACGTGTTCACTCATCTGTCTTAGGAACTTTTTCGTCTCCTGTCGGCTCATTCTGTACGAGTGGTTCATTATCATCACTACCATTTGCTTCTCCTATCTTGAAATCTCCTGCTGCCATGTTGACGGATGGATCTTCTATTTCCATGATGCCCTGCTCTGCTTTTAGTCGCGCAACCTCTTCTTCTTTCCATTCTTCGTCTCTAGAATCTCCATACAGCTCGTCAACGCAGGCTTCAATACTCATGATCCCTTGTGTTTTTCCTTTTCCGACTGTCTCTACTTGACTTTCAAAAGATGGATTTGCGTACTCACCAAATGATACATCCACATCAACTTCTTCACTCTTCTGGCCACTTAGCTCCCTGTATGCTCGAATGCTTACAGAAATCAGTTCTTTTAGATCTTCCTGTAATGCATCTACAATCGCGTTCCTGCTATACAATGTTGCTTTTTCTTTTTCTCTCTGTGCATCTGCATTATCTAGTTTCTTAACATCGATCCCAAGCGTGCTTGGAGATATTAAACCCTGCAAACACAAGTCAAGTGCTGTTATATAAGCTGATAAATAGCTCTCGTGTGGAATCTCTGGCTGTTGCAGAACGATCTCATTCTTTGCACCCTCATGCATATCAGAATCCGTTTGAATATATCTGTTATCAAAAGCATTAATCGGTAACGTCATACCATTGTCCGGATTTCGTGGTAAAAAGCACTCTGGAATATATTCTTTACTTCTTCCAGAACGAAGAGCATCCATCCACTGGCTGAATACTTCATCAAACGCATCAAAAGCATCAATCTTTCGATCAAAAATACTCTGTCCTCGATCATCCCATTTTCCTGATTCAAAGAACATTAGTGGAATTGCTAACATATACTCACCACGTTGCTTTATTTCTCCATCTTTGCCTTCCTGATACGTTGAAAATGCAAGATTCTGCAAGTTTCTTGTTTCATCTAGTGCATCAAGTGGAACTTCTTTATCATCACAAGTTAGCTGATACTTGATGTATCCATAACCGTAATGCTCGTGTAAGATATATTCTTTTGATTTATATTTATAGACTGTTTTAAACTCAATCTCTGTAATACGTCCTCGATTGCTTTTGATCGCAATTCTTTCTCCGGGATAATATTCAATGATCGGGTACTCTGATATGGTTGTATCAAATGTGACCTTGAAAGCTCCATCTCCGATATACAGAGTCTCTTTCACTGCCTTTTCAAGTCGTTTTTTGATCTTATTCTCTTTTGCGATCTCGTTCCAAACATCCTGATCTTGCTTATTCTTAAAATCAAAATCATTCAAGCTTGCAAGAGTTACGCTTGTAAGCATATCTATGATCAGAGATGGGAGTCCTGTATGAATCTTATTGATCTCCATTCCTGGACTGCACTGTGCTGCCCAGAAGCTCTGCCGACTCGTGTTGATCACAAGCTGCCGATACAACTGTTCTAATTCATTACTGTCTCCGCGATACCAGATTCTGTTTTTGATCGCGTTTCCCTCATAGTCCAAAGATTCTGTAATATTTATTTTTGTCGGATTCGCTGACTGTACATCTAGCCAACTCCGAATCCCAACTTTGACTTTTTCCATAATGTTATCCACCCATTTCATCTTTGTCTCCTATTTGCATCTTGTATGGCAGCCATGCATACTGACTGGCATTGATCGTATGGTCGTTTCTATCCTCTGGTTCATTGTTCTTATCTTCTTTCCAGCTGTATCGTTCTAGCTCTGATATGTGATTAACGCAATGATCTAAAACTAAATATGCATCCTGTTGCAGCCATGAGATCTGTAGCAGGATTCTGTCTATGATCGTTGTTTTCTTGTATGCTGGAATGAAATTATAAGCACTGCCATGCAAGCGTTTATGTTTATTTAATTCTGTGATCGTTGCCTGATCTGCACTATCTATAAACACATCTCTTGCAAATCCCCATTCTTTCCTGTTTGTTTCCAGGAAGTCTACAAAGTTTCGCACCGTATCTGATGGTGCCAGTGGGATTGTCAGATCTGCATTGCTGTAAATCTTCTCATCTACTGTGATCACTCTGCGATCTTCTGTGATGATCTGGTAAATCATAGCGATCGTATCTTCCGATTCAGAAGAGTAAGAAGTATCCAGACCTGCAGTGATGGTTTTTATCTTGATCTTTCCATCTTTTAGCTGTTGTTTTAACCAGGCTTTTGTTTTAACATGACGTTTCCGATCAAAATTTGAAAAGACAAGACCTGTTGCTTTCCCTCTAAGGCCCTCGATCTTGTTCTTCCAGATCTTCGTTCCTTTCGGAGTGTTGGCAATGATCTTGTCTAATTTTTCTTTTGGTAATCCCAAATTATGAACAAAAGAAAAGAACCAATGCACCCAGTTAGGTTTTGGTTCTTCTTTTAACTCATCTTTTATTTCTCTCGGTGTCTCACTTTGCCACTCTGGGAGTGGACGTGAACAGTTAATATACTCTTTGTAAATTGGCAATGCAGGATCATCTGGGTTTAGTGTTGCCATTAAATAATCACAGCGCATTGCAGACTCTCTAACAAAGTCAATATCTGCCGTATTGATCTCGTCTATATACAAACAACCATACTGACCACCTAAGGCTTTCTGCCACTTCTGTTTATCTCCATATCCAAGTACATAAATAACCTTATCTCCCTGGCTTGTGTGATACAGCAGATGTGGTATTTTATCGTCTTTCGTACCATTTCCATGATATTCAACCAATTGACCAAAATCATCGATGATTCCTAGATCTTTGTTGATGATGTTTTTCTCTGCTGTTCCTGTATCTTTTGCTGCAAGGATGTGTAGTTTCTTTTTTGATTCTGCAACTTTCAGCATGAACTTGAAAAGACCTACTGTCGTTTTACCTGCTGCCGTTGTGCCTTCCAGGAACTCTACTGGTGCATCACATCTGATAAATGCTTTGTACTTTTCTGACAGCAGCAGACGTTCATCGCTCATTTACCCACCTCGCATCTGATTGATCAGATCATCGAGTTTGGATTTTTCTTCTTCCAGTCCAGATACTTCTACTTTATCTTTGAACATTCCGAGATGTCTTCCTAACAGTTCTAATGCTTTTCCTTTATCATTCAGCTTAATTTCAACACCGTTGCGCCCTTCTTTGATTCCTGCGATTGCTCTTACCATCGTATCAGATAAATCTGCGGTATTTTTTATAATCACTTGTCCATCTTGGACCTCGGCGTAATCTGTAGCTTTTGCAAAGGCGATCGATGCTAATTCATTAAGCACTCGATCTTGTGTGATTTCTGTTCTTTCGCTCCGCTCCTGCATTCGAACACTGATATACTCAGACACATCTTTAATTTTTAGTAATCTACTTGCAGCAGCTGCTGCTGTATCTCCGTCTTTTACTCTCGGATATGCAACTCTGTAAGCCCGAGATGCATTCAGATCTATCAGGTATTCATCGGCAAATAGTTTTCTTTTTTCTGTTAATGCCATCAGGCTCACTCCTTTCGTTGATCTTGATATTTCTATTTACTACTCTTTACAGTAAACGGCACAATAGATTCTGGAATATAATTCACTTCATACTTGTACTTATTAACCTTTGCCCCTCCAAGATCTTCGATCACATACATGCTGTCTTGATTCATGCCAATGATATGTTTCTTATATGTTCCATCTTCTGTCTCTACAATAAGTTTTACTTTCTTACTGCTGTCTGTTTCTAATGAAAATGCTCCAACTAGTTCAAATTCTACCTTATCGGTTCTGGTATTGATCACTGCAAATCTGCGCAATACATTGAAATTGTCTGCTTCTTGTGATACGTTGTTGGATACTTTATCCGCTTCTGTACATGCTGTTAGAGTTGCTCCCATAATTGTCAGGCCTAACAACACTCCTAAAAATTTCTTTTTCATGTATGTTTCCTCCTGTTTTGAACTAAATGGACCACCAGGGACTCGAACCCCGGACTGATCATCGGTTAAAAGCCGACCGCTCTCCCTGCTGAGCTAGTGGTCCTTGCGCCGGATTGTTCCGGCTTTTATTCTACAAACATCCAATCTTCTGCCAATACATCTGTCTGCGATGCTAACCATGGAACCAAAGTATCATCTGCTGCCTTCATAACAATAAATTCTTGCAAATCATTGATGTCTTTTCCTGTGTACTGCTTGTACATCTGGCAGCCTACTTTTGGAGATTTGAATAGATACATTCCTTTTCCATTCCATCCTTTTCTTGTAACTCTTAATCCACGTTTCATGTACTTGATAGCATCTCCAAAGCTAAATGTAGCTACTCCACCAAGTACAGGACAGTTCTCTGGATTTGCCACAATCCATTCATTGGATAAGATGTTAGACAGTGTATACTCAACTCTCTGTGTCTCTCTAATATCAAGTAGATCTCCCTGTCCTTTGTCAGTGTCTTTCGGTCTGCACTGCATCATGATAGTTTCTTTTTCTTCATCCCAATACCAATATCCACCCCAGGATGGAAGTTTTACCTTATGACCTTTTTTCATTAATTCAAATGCATCTTTAAAATTCATATCTCTTTCCTTTCTAAATTTAGGCATAAAAAGACCCGGGGTCCGAAGATTACCCGAGTTCATTTTTATAATTTGATATTAAGTTTCATGATTACCTAATTTTATACGATTCGATGATACCTCTAATTTCTTCAGCAGTTAAATTATCATGCTTCTCTTTACCCGTATTTCTCCATGCATCAAGCATTTTTTTGTATTGATCGACTCTTTTCGCATGCGAATCGAGTTCTGCACGACCGTCGTCAAAAATTTCTCCATACAAACCTTCATCACGCATTAAAAAATCCGCAAAACAATAATACTGAATTTCATTGGATCCATCGAACCCTTCATACTTGATGTCATTTTCATCAATTTGAGCCTTTTCTTCATCTGACAACTCGTGATATGAAACCATCAATGCTCGGTAAAGATTAAGAACATCAAAAACAAACTGTGTCACTTCTGAAGGAACAGTTTTATTAAATCCGTCTGTTAACCAATCATACAAGTCCTCATATCCGCGCACTACAATTTTTTGAAAGTTCTCATACCTTTTACTCTCGTGTTCGTCATCACTATTTAGTATTCTCAATACCTCGTATTGATTGTATAAAAACAATCTTTCTTTTTCTGTCAAATTCATAATAAAATCGCCCCCTATTTCTTTTTTTATTTATTATATCACAAAGTTTCCGCATATTCTAGTAGTTATAGAACAAAAGAGCATCTTAGAGATACGATGCTCAAAAAAAATTTGTACGGGCGATTGATTGGACTCTATCCAATTTCCTCAAGTATAACTATAACACACTTTTTTGTTTAATTTGTTTAATCTTTTAGATTTTCACTAACTATTTGAGATATTCTGCCTTTCGTATATCCCAATTGGTCTCCAACTTCCTGCTGCGTCTTGCCATTTAGATAAATGAGTTCAAAGATCTGTCTTGCATTACTATCAGGAATCAAGCTGATAAACTCTTCAATCTCTGTCAGAAGTTCTTCCACCTGTTCTCGTCTCCGCTCATTAATCCTCATTTGTCGATCAATCATATCTGCCTGCTTGGGCTCGTCCATTATAATTCTCATGTGCGTTTCGATATAGGGGAACGTATCCATAGATCCTTTTACTTTCCCAATGACTGCCGGAATCCTCTCTGCTCTCTCATTCAGTTTCTCCATTTTCTCTTCCAGCATCTTCTGCTCCCTCTTCAGAGATCGATACTGCCTTAGCTTTTTCTTATCCATGTCTTGCCTCCTGTCACCTGTGTTGCATCAGCATCCTAAACGTCTCCCCAGTGTTTCACGCAATGTCTATGTACAAAACAATCTGTCCTTCTCTTTGTTCTGGACCACTCTGTCTCATCGTCCTCCGGATCCATCGCTTCGCCGCGAACTACACAGCAGGGACGCTCCCCGCCGTGTTTCTCTCGAGTTTTCTTGTATGCATTCATTGCTGTCCTGTTATTTCTGATCATTGTCTTTCTTCCCCCCCCCTGCGTCATAGATCTCACAAGAGATCACTTTATTGCCAACTCCATTATCTACAACTTCGAAATCAACATCGTATCCGACCTCAGCCAGATGATCGATGATTCCAAAGTCATTGCCATTATCCTGCGAATGAATATAGACCTTCGCAAGCTTCTGTCTAATCTTTGCCATAATTAATTCACTCCTTAACTTTCCTTAACGATTTTCTCTGATCGTAAGCTCAATGCCAGTCTCATCTCTGATTGCCTCCAGAATGTCTGCCCATGTAACTAATCCATCATTCATACATTCTGTTTTCAAGTTAAATCTTGCTTTGAACTGATCCAGCCGTTTCTTGCCAAAACCGAACTCATCTCTTAGCACCATGATGCTCATAGCAAGAACGGTATCCAGGATCTGCTCTTTGATCTTCTGTGCCGCTTTATCCATTTCTCTATGATCGACAGGAACCTTGATCCCTGTAACTCTCCGGTGTTTCATTTCTCTCTCTAAGGCTTCTGCTCCGCCTTCTCTCACAATACGTAAAGCAAGTTCCAATCCTTCAGTCCTGCCTTCCATCTTTGCATCAATCTTTCCCATCGTTCTCTCCTTTCACGCTCTTGATCCTTGCCTTTAAGGCATCCAGGAACGAATCCTGTGTAACTTCTTTTGCTTCCAGTGCATCCATGACGTTCTCATCATATCCGCCGGCAGTGACTAGATGATGGATCACAACATTCTCTTTTTGTCCCTGTCGGTACAGTCTGGCATTTGCCTGTTGATATAACTCCAATGACCAGTTAAGCCCAAACCAGACAATGATGTGTCCACCTGCCTGAAGGTTTAATCCGTATGCTGCACTTGCCGGATGTGCAAGTAGGATATCCATCTGCCCGTTGTTCCAGGCCGTGATGCTGTCCGGATTCTTTAACTCCCCGATCCGAAGCTTGCTCTTTTTTAAAGCCTTCTGGATCCGTGCCTTATCGTGCTTAAAGTTATAAAATACCAAAATCCCTTTTCCGGCATTTGCATCGATGATCTCTTTTAAGGCTTCGATCTTCTCATCATGCACCTCATGGTATATACCGTCTGCATCATAGACAGCTCCGTTGCAAAGTTGCAAAAGTTTATTACTTAAAGCCGCTGCACTTGTAACGTCAATAGTCTCTCCATCGATATCCGCGATCATCGTCTTCTCCAGTTCTTCATACTGCTTCTTTGCTTTATCCGGAAGTTTGATATGACGGACATTATCGATCCGTTCTGGTAATTCCAGATAATCCTCTGCTTTCATGGAGATGCAGATGTCTTTGATCCGTTCGTTGATCTCTTCGTCTGCCCATGTTCTCGGATTATACTCATAGACCACATTTCCGTTTCTTGCTCCTGGTGTGAAGTAATTATCACGATATCCGGTTAGAGTCTTTCCTAGCCGTTCTCCTTCATCCAGAAGATAGATCTGTGCCCACAGGTCTTCCAGTCCGTTCGGAGTCGGTGTTCCTGTAAGCCCTACGATCCGGTGGATGTGACTCCTGACACTTTTTAATTTTCGGAATCGTTTTGCTTTGTTGGACTTAAAGCTCGACAACTCATCAATGATCACCATGTCAAACGGCCAGTCATTTTTGTAATAATCAACCAACCACGAGACATTGTCTCTTGATAACACCCAGATATCGCCGGGTGTGTTGATCGCTCTGATCCGCTGTTTGATACTTCCAAGGACTGGGATCACCCGAAGCATCTTTAAGTGATCCCATTTCTGTGATTCTCTTGTCCACGTATCTTCTGCAACTTTCTTCGGCGCGATGACAAGAACTTTTCGGACTGCAAACCGATTAAACCTCAGATCATTGACTGCTGTCAGTGTGATCACTGTCTTTCCAAGTCCCATGTCAAGAAACAATCCTAAGACCGAATCCGTGATCATGCGGTTAATGCAGTATTGCTGATAATTGTGTGGTACAAATTTCATATCATGCCTCTCTGTTCTAACTCTGTGATCTTGTCCAGGGCCTTGCCGGGATTCCATGCTTCGATCTCCCAGATCACTCGGTCAATATCTTTTTTGTTATCAAGAACGGTTGCATAACATCCCGTTGCTAAGATCTTACGGATCTGGACTTTCTGAAGTGGTGTCGTTTTTTCTCCCGGACGTTTCAATTCTACGAATCCAGATTTTCCACCCTGAAGGACTACAACCCTGTCTGGTACTCCAGCATTGCCCGGGGATACAAACTTATACGCCATACCACCGACCTCTTTTACTTCATCCCTGAACTTGGATTCTATACTGCTTTCTCTCATATCATTCTCCTTTGCTTGTAATCAATGTTACATTGTCCCCCTATATATACGCGTGTATAGGCGTACATGGGGTACTACTATACCATTACCCTTTATATTTTATTTATATATAATTTAATGTTTACAATGTTTATATCGGCATTAGATATAGGATTTAAGCCATTTTTCTTGTAATCAAGGCTCTGTTTACTGAATGTTTCTCTTGTTTACGTTTCCAAATATTGTATGTTTACTTTTTAATCTGTCAACACTCTGTTTACACGCGTATATCCTCTCTGTGTCCCATATGGACCGAACCTTACAGACGATATGCGTTGCCACCCGTCGATACAATTTAGAATGCCATTAATCTCTATCGTATCCTGTCTTCGCATCTGTTTGAGATCACCGCCAAAGCACTCACACCAGACCTCAGCCGCACATATTCGATCACGTTCAACCATACTGCTCTCATCCTTTACTTGGAATTCACTATTGAAAAATGATCTTCTCTGTGCCTGACTCTTTTCCTTCCAGTCTGTTGGAATCTTCTTCTCCAGGAACTCTCGGATCACACCTTCTTTTGGGGATGCTTCTCTGTAAGTCTCCTGCTTCTCCTGTGCCACTTTGGCGACATCTCCAGACATATACAGCGGCTCTCCTAACATCCATCTTGCAGCCGCTTCTGCCCATACCTGATCGACTTCTGCCGGCAGTTCCTGAAAGATGTTCTTCTTTGGTTTCTGTTTTCCGAGTCCAACTGGCCAGAATCTACGATTTCCTGTTCTATCCTTTAAGAACTCTTTATCGTTCGTAGTTCCTACGATGATACAGTTTCGTGGGAAATTTGCGGTCCTGCGTCCATACGGCATACGATAAACATCTTCTTTCTTACTTAAGAATTGTTTGACCGCATTCATCTCTGATCTGTTAAATCCAGTTAGCTCTCCAGCTTCAATGATCCAGTATCCCTGCACCATCTCTGCCGCATCTTTCCCTTCAAAGGTACTCATTGAATCGGAATACCAGTCTTTGCCCAACATCGAAAAGAACGTACTCTTTCCAACGCCCTGCGCTCCCGACAGGATCAGCATATAATCAAACTTACATCCTGGATGCATGGCCCTGGCAACCGCAGCGCACAAAGTCTTTCTTGTTGCCGCACGTACATATTCAGAATCTTCTGCTCCGAAATAATCGATCAGCAGTGTATCTAATCGTCTGACCCCATCCCAGTTAAGGCTTGTAAGATACTCTCGGATCTTATGTCTTTTATGTCGGTTTGCATAGATTGCCATGCCGTCTAATATCTTCTTTTCTCCTGTGATCCCGTAAGTCTTCTCCATGTAATGTCTTAATCCGGCATCATCTTCATCGGTCCATGCGCGATCCTTATAAGGGAACTCCGGATGAAATTCCCACGGCATCGGTCTGCAGACAGTTGCTCTGTTCGCAAATTCATCATGATATAATCGGTCCTTTAAGTTCGGATCGTTCTCCAGAATGATCAGCACGTTATCAATCGTCTTATTCGGCATTCCTGTCTGTGAACTGCAGCTTAACTTTTCCATCCAGTCAAGATCTTCTTTTGATATATCCTGTGAAAATTCGGACTGTGCACGTTCATATCGTTCTGCAGTAATGACTTTTGCAACATTTGGCTGTTCCATCGCAAACTCACACATTGCAGAAAAGGATGGAAGCCTTGTGATCGGCGTTCCTTCCTTTGATCCATAATCAAGTTCATAGAACTTATGGATCCGGACCAAATCAAATGCATTGCATAATCTTCCACCTGCGGGGTCTGTGGCATGATGGCTGTATAAGAACAATCCGTCCCCATACAGCACGGCTCCGCCAACTGTCGAACCTTCTGTATAGGTATAACGCCCCGGATGCATATCACATGGCTCATAGATACCACCTAAGAACGCATCCATTGCCTGCTCTACTGTATAGGTCTTACAGAATGCACCGACGATCCCTTTCTTTTCTAATGGATTTCCCTGTTTTTTGATACTGCGGTCACGAAGCTTTACCGCTCCTGGCACTTCCGGCCACTGTGTGATATCTCTCCAGTTGTCATATGTCGCAAGCATTCCGTCTTTACTTAAAAACGGCTTGTCTGCATAGCAGAATCGATACTGACTGTCCTTACTGCAGCTTGGCCAGTACATCAATCGGACTGTTTCGAAAGTTGTCGGGTCAAAAATACCCATTCCAATATATTCTGCAGCACGTCTCGCGATCGGCTCATATTCATCTGGAGAAGCCGGCTGATCCAGTGGCAGAATGATTCGAAGTCGCGGTGCTGCTTCTTCATGCTTCCTGGTACTGTAGACCACATAAGAACAACCAAGGTTTTCTAAGATGCCGATCACCTCATCAGTTCCACCCGGCTTTATATGATCGGCATCTAATGTAATCAGATAGCGATAACCGGCATTTCCATTTCTTCTCTGTTCTCCGGAAAGTTCGCCACCGACAAAACCGCCGACGTCCTTGATCTCATCCTGCTTTGCCTTGCGGTAACCCATATACTCTGCCAGAGTTTCTTCTGTCCTGATCGGATGTTCAAGCTTCTCTACAAAATCAGACCAGTACATCTCCTGTTTCAGCCAGGTCTTTGATCTTCGGCTGCTTCCCGTTGATATTTTAATTTTTAAGTCATTCTGAAACATGCCGTTCCTCCTACTCTTTCTTATAGAAATCTCCTGTAAATCCATCTGCGTTTAATGGCAGCCCTGCTGCCCACTCCGGAGCCATGCACATCAGATCGATGGCTTTCTCCAGTGTCAGATCAGAACCTTTTGGCACTTCTGCTATGATCTCATCATGGATATGAAAGTTAATAAGATAGCCACCGAATAACATATTTCGGATCGCATTCGCCAGCAGATCTCTTGCCACTGCCTGTACAATATTCTCGACTAACTTTCCACCATACGTTTCAAGTCTCTGCCATTTTTTCGTTCCATCGATGCCCATGTATGTGATACTCTTGTTTCCCCATGCATTCTCTCCGATCTGCGGGTCTGGATAGAACAGGCATCGTCCGGAAGGAAGTTTGATCATAAAATAATCTGCATCTCTCATAAACGTGATCCCGTGCTGGATCTGGTTTGTTGTTCCGAGTGTTACCGTCTCGATCGCACAATTCTCTACGGTATACCAGAAATCCTGAATCCGTTTGTTCGCTGTCCTCCATCGGCGTACGATATCCGGAAGTTCTTCTTCCGTAAGTCCCATCCTTAATGCTCCCATCTGGATCAATGCTCCGGTACCACCTTGGTACCCGAGGGCTAATTCTGCGACCTTTCCTTTTGCCCTGAGTGCATATTCCGGATTTCCTTTTTTGATCTTCTCGATCGGTACGTTAAACATACTGGATGCCGAAGCCTCGTAAATCTTGCCGTGGGTACGGAAGACTTCCAGTCTCCAATCCTCTCCGGCTAACCAGCTGATCACTCTCGCTTCGATCGCTGAAAAGTCTGCAACGACAAACTCATATCCCTCTCTTGGAACAAATGCCGTCCGGATCAGCTGTGAGATCGTATCTGGCAAGCTGCCATAAGTCAGTTCCAGCATCGCTGCATTTTCCTGTTTTACCAGGTTCCTTGCCAGTGACAACTCCGGGATATAGTTTCTCGGAAGGTTCTGAACCTGTACCAGACGTCCTGCCCATCTCCCCGTTCTGTTTGCACCATAAAACTGTAATAATCCACGGACTCTTCCATCCTTGCAGACCGCGTTTTCCATAGCTGTGTATTTCTTCACGGAACTCTTGGCCATCTCTTTACGTTTCTTCAGAACATAATAGACTGCGGGGTTTGCTTGTACCTGCGGCGCTTCTAGCAGTTCGTTCACTGCTTCTTTCCCTAACTTATCAATATCTTTTCCTAGCTGTTCGGATAACCACTGTTTTAGTTGGGCAACGCTGTTCGGATTATCGATTCCAGAAACACGACGGATATCATCTCCAAGCTTTAATGCTGCCTGATCGCTTAATTCCAATGCCCCATTGATCAGTGCAAGGTCCACCTGAGTCCCCTGTTGATTAATAGTCTGGTCATAATGCCAGTTGGTCCATTCCTGCGTTGGAACTGGATAATCCTTCAGATGATCTTCGATCGCGCGTTCCACTTCCACATCCTGTTTGCAGTATTCCTTAAACAGGTTCCATTTCTCTATATCATGTTCAGGAAAGTTTCTTGTGCGTCCGCCGTTTCTCTTTGTAGGCTTGCACGGTACACAGAAATAACGGATCAGTGCTTTTCCAACTGCCATCTTTTGCTTCTCCTGTGGAAATCCCATTGCTTTCCCAACTCCTGCAAGAGATGCCGGATACCCACAGTAAAGAGAATGGATCATCGTACACTGCCACTGATCCGGCCAGATCTCATAGAACTGACTTAATGCATTGATCTCGAAATTTGCGTTATGAGCCATCTTGATCGTTGCCGGTGCTTTCAGGTCATCGATCACGTTTTCCGGAAGTTTCTCCCCCTGTGCAAGATCTATGATCTCAACAGGTCCATCATCGTAAGCATAAGCAAACAGTAGAATCTGAAAGTCCGGAGACTGTACGTACTTGTACAGCCCGGACTTTGCAATGTCTACACTACTATAAGTCTCGATATCGATATGCAGGATGTTTTTCTGCGGGATCATAATCCCATAACTCCGCTGCCATTGATTGGAGCCCCCGTGATCGGATTAATTCCAGTGACAGGATTCACACTCTGCTGTGTAGCTGCAGCCTGTGTGTTCATCTGCGGAACTGCTGCGGTCTGGACATTTGCCTGTGGCATTGGTCCAAAGTCTTCCGCTGCTGTTGTTCTTCCTGTTAATGGATCACCTTCTCTTGTCTTCTGGACATTGTTCAGTCCGCATCCAACACCTCTGTTTCCATTTGTGTTATATGGGAAAAAGTTTAAGGAAACTCTTCCGTAGCATCCGGCATATACTTCTGCAGGATTTAAGATTGCCTGACAGTTTGCATCGACAACTTCTGGTCTCTGTTTACTGGATGCTGTCATGACCATATGTCCTTTACACTCTTCTCCGAATGGCTCTCCGTTTGGTCTTGTTCCATCTCCATCATGCATCGGGTTCTTCAGCATTGCCGGCATCTGACCATTGAATTTTGTAGAGACACCTTCCTGTGCTGCAGCCTGCATTGCCGCCTGGATCGCATTGATCGTTGCTGTGTCTGTCTTAGGGATCAGGATCGTCACAGAATATTTTTCTTCCTGTCCTGGATTGTTCGCATGTGGCTGAAATACGTGTGGAAATGAAAATCTTACTTCGCCTGTTGTTACTTTTGTATTACTCATAGTTTTTTACTCCTTTTATTTAAAATCTTCTGCTGCTGTTGTTTTCGGGTTATAGACCGGACGTTTATCGAATTCCGGTGCAAGCGTTGGCTTCCCATTTGGCTTTTGGATGAACTCCCCGCAGATCGTCTGGAAGTCTTTCTTTCCGACCATCTTTTCAAGATCTGTCAGAGTAAGCTGTGCCCTTTCATACAGAGTTTCTTTTGGAAACCCATTCTGTTCCAGGACATCCGCCATCTTCTCATAATCTGTGATCATACGATTGCTTCTGCCTTCAACGATCTTCCATCCTGGGATCTCTCCGCCATCGATCAGTTTTGTCTGTGCATAGGACTTTAATTTTTTATGCCAGGCAACCAACTGTTCTGCTTTTGCAAGGGCTTCTCCCACCTCTTCGTCTGAAAGCTCCGGTGGAAGTTTTGTTTCATAGGTTTCCAAAAGTTCCAGATTGTCATAAGCTCTCTGTCTGCAGTTTAAGACTTTGCAGAATCTGCAGTGTTCCCCGGAACGAAACTCTCCTTCTCCTTTGTATGCTAATTCAGCTTTCGGTTTGACTACGACATTGCCCCATGTTGTCAGCTCTCGTTTGTTCGTTTTCCATGTGGAAAAGTTATTGAGCCTTGGCTGTACGATATGAAAAAAAATGTCCTCGATCGGATATAAAAATCCGTAAGCCTTTAATGCTCCTAGTGCATATAATCCCATCTGCGGGTTCCCACCTGCATTTACTGGGACACCTTTTCCGTATTTAAAATCGATGACATGCATGACCGTACCGCAGATCAGGATGCAGTCTGCAGTACCGAATCCATCCGGCGCGTACTCATCAAACTCAACTCTTTTTTCCACTGCCATATATGGCTTTTCTGGAAGACTGTTGCTAAGTGTCTCCACATAGTCAACGTACTGATCTGTGAATCCCTGCATCTCTTCCTGATACAGTTCATTCTTTTTGATTTTGTTCATTCTTCTTGTATAGGTTCCTGTCTTTAAAGAATCTGCTGTCAGTTTTAACTCACAGATCTCATGTGCCAGAGTCCCTTCTTGGGTATAAGAGGTCTCTGTATCTGGAAGCTCATCACACAGTTTTGCGGAAGGAGTACAGTGGATCCACTGCACCGCTCCGCTTGCTGATAACAAAGCATGTTTTCTTTTCTTGGCCATCTTAGATCACCGCCCCAATCGCTTTGATCGCAGATGCAAACTCCCCATACTTCTCCTGTGGCAGGTCCATTAATGTCTGTGCACCCAAGGATGCCAGCGTATTCTGTACATCCTGCATCTTTCCGGCATCGATCAGACCTGTCGCTGCGACTGCCAACTGCTCCATCGAATATGTAGGGGTTGCTGTGGCGGTTGGCACTGGGCTAACTGTAGGTGCCGTTTGTGCGGTCTGTGTTGTTGGTACTGGCTGTACATTCTGTACTGGTGGCGTACTCGGTACCGTTGTAGTTGTTGCCGTTGGTGCGACTGCCTGCTGCACTACGGGTGTTACCTTTGTTGCATCTACCTGTGTTTCCTCTTTGCAGTTTCCTGTGGCATTTGCCAGTGCAAAGATGGCATTTGCCAGATTGTCAAGCCCTGTTACGTTTACTGTGATCTCCATTGTTATGTCCTCCTAATTTTTCTTTGTTTAATAGATACCCGATCCCTAAGATCTGAAAGATCAGGTTTGTATCAAGATCCTGTCCAGCTTTATGCAGCCGGACAAGAGTTTCAACCCTTTCATAAGATGCGGCTAATTCATCGTATACTTCACGACTGATCAGCAATCTATCTTCCTTCATCGTTTATATCCTTTCTACTTGTTTCTTAAACCCACACTCTGTCGTCATTCGCCACTGTACTGCTTTTGAAATCTCTTTATCTAAAGGATCTAATTCTTTGGACAATGCGTTCGCTAATACTCTCAGAGATGCTACGATATAAGGTAGTGTTCCTTCAGAAACAGGTGTTACACTATCTGATATTTTAAGAAGAATGTCTCTGCTTACTTCTCTCACAATATCGTTCACTTTATCGCCTTGGTCGGTTGCTGCGCATTTGTATGCTTCTTCTATTTTTTTTTCGCACTGTAATAAAAACTCTTTTGTCATTGTTCCTTCTCACTTTCTGTGCTATAATGCACTTGTGTTAAATTATTTATATCCGCACCTTCTGGAGTTGCCGCTTCAGGGGGTGCATTTTTCTTTCATCAAGCTCTTTCAGAATTTCTTTCTCATTCATCAAACCTCTTCGCTCCTTCCTCATAGATCAGCGCTGTAATCAAACACACTGCAGCTAATTCTTTAAAGATTCCACATACGATCAGCACTGCTGCTGTGCAGATCATTGCTTTTGTTTCGCTTTTCATCTCATGCTCCTTTCTCTGGTCTCCATAAGATTCCTGTGACTTCCCAGAACAGCTTTGGACTGATGTAATAGTTCGTCCTGCTCTTTCCAGTTTTTCTAAATGCGTATCCGATTGGAAGCCATCCGGCTTCAATGCCTGCCCTTATGAAGCAAGCATCTTTCCCCATCTTCTCTGCCGCATATGCTATCGGTACATTTCCAGAAGGAAACTGCTCTGGTGCATTTGCATATGCTGCCAAGATTCTTAGATCTTGTCTTCTGCTCATGTCTTTCACCTACCTTTCTTCAGATGGCTTAACTCTCTGTCCGATCGAGTGCTATTTTTAATGATTAATCAATTTTGGGAGGGGGTTCGGGGTTGCTTGTATCGGACAGAGGATTAAGCCATCTGTGTATTTAATTCTTATTTGTGTTATAATCTTTCTAAAAACACAAAGGAGCTTATTATGCCAACACCATTCAAAGATTTAGAATTTTCGTTTAAACAAGTCCGTATTCTTAGAAAGCTAAGAGACGATGGTTGCATCTCAAAAGAACTTGTTAGGTCTAATCCTGAATACTCTTTTCTTCAAAAATACAACCTTATTGATAATGATCCCGAACGCTATGACATTTACCGTCCGAGCGATAAAGCTTTGATGTATCTACGCTATAGAAGAAAAGATCTCTTTAGGACTTGGTATCCTCACGTTGTATCCAGTCTCGCTTTTATTGCTTCTATAGCATCATTGATCATTAACATTCTTTCCTCTGTGCATTAAAGAAAATGTATAACCACATACGGCAGTCCAATGAATAACCAAATAAGTTCTGCAATTATGAGAAATAATCCATAGGCTGCCGCCTTATCTTCTTTGCATACTTCTGCTATCGCTATAGCCCATTCTTTACATTCGATGGCTATGTATTTTAGAACCTTCACTTCTCTCATCTCCTTTGTTCTTACCAAATAGCTTTTCGATTTCTTATCATTTATGCAAAAACAATAATCAATGTGATGATCGAAAACGTTAAAGAAATATATGGAAGGACCATTCTTCTTCTGAAATCTTTATCTTTATGAAGTTCTAAGATTTCTTTAAAAATCATTTCGTCTTTCTCACCTCCGGGTTATTTAGTAATCCATTTTAATTGGATTTCTTAGGTAAAAAAATATAGTCAATTGGAATACCATATAATTTACTAAGTTCTCTTCCTTGCGACATTTTCGGTTCAGAAGTCCCTTTTTCCCAGCTAACGATAGTTTGTTTTCCAACATGCATATGTTTTGCGACCTCTTCTTGTGTCATTTCTGCATTAACTCGTGCTGAAGCTAAAGAAATTTGAAATGGTACTGCTTTACCTTCATTCATCTTTGTCACATCATCACCGCCTTTCTTTAATTTCTGTATTCATTATAAATCCATTTTAAATGGATGTCAATACTAAAATCAATTTATTTTTGACTTTTAGTTGCAAAAAATCAATTTTTATTGTACTATATTAATAACGAAGTGAGGTGATTTAATGTCAGATCAAAAGCAAAAGAAAATATTCTCTAAAAATCTATCTTTCTATTTAGAGAAATCAGGAAAAAGCCAAAAAGAGGTAGCTAAAGCTATTGGAGTTATTCCACAAACATTTAATACTTGGTGTACGGGACAATCCATTCCTAGAATGGGAAGCGTACAAGCTCTCGCTGATTATTTTGGAATTGGGAAATCTGATTTAATAGAAGAAAAATCCGATCAAGCCATTGAGCTAACTAAGAAAGATGAAAAAGATATCGCGAAACGATTAGAACAAACTCTTGATCAACTAGAATCCGATCAAGATGGACTGATGTTCTCCGGAGAACCTTTAGATGATGAAACAAGAGAATTATTAAAAGCGAGTCTCCAAAACAGTATAACCATCGCAAAAATAAATGCTAAGCAAAAATTCACACCAAAGAAATACAGAAAATAAAGGAAGTGATTCATTGGATATTCGTAAAAAAACAAACTCACTAAAGAAAAGATATGGTACGAATAATCCTTTTGACATTGCTAAGTATTTAGGAATAAAGGTTATATTTGAACCATTGGGATCCATTAGTGGATACTACAATAAACAGCTTCGTATGAAGCAGATACATATAAATCATGATCTTTCTGATCACGATCAGCTATTTACATGTGCACACGAGTTAGGGCATGCAACTATGCATCCTGATGCCAACACTCCGTTTTTAAGAAAACGTACTGGTCTCTTGATCAGTAAGATGGAGATTGAAGCAAACAAATTTGCTATGGAACTTCTGGTACCCGATGAAACATTCTTAGAGTACCAGGAATACACAACTGGTCAGATCGCACGTGCACTTGGATATAATGAGGAGTTAATTAAATTAAGATTAAAATAGGGAGGAATGTTATGAGTCTAATAATTTGCACAGAATGTGGAAAAGAATTTTCAGACAAAGCGCCAGCTTGCCCAAACTGTGGTTGTCCAACATCTGAAATATTGAATGAATCCAACCAAGCACTTGACACTACATCAAAACAATTTAATTTTGAATTTGAAAGTTCTAACGGGAATAAAATATCTATTTTAAATGATTCAGTGTGTATATATAAAAAATCAGTTTTAAAAAAAGAAGGTCAGTTAAAACAGTTATCATGGTCAGATTTTTCAATGCCAAAATCTTTTCTTCCTGGCTCAATTAACTTAAAAATAGGTAGTCAAACATTTGGATACACTTTTCTATTTACCAATGACGATATAGAGAAAATTGAAAAATTAAAATCTATATCCAAGCGCAACGCTTTTGATATTATGAAAGATGTATCTGCTCCAAGCAAAACAAAAGACAATAAATTAAGATGTCCTAAATGTAATAGTACAAATATAGGCATTGTGGGAGACAAAAGAAAAACAACCATTAATTTAAATCCTTTGAAACCCTTCACGCTTGTAAATCATAAAACTATAAAGGAAAATTGGCTATGCTACGATTGTGGGCATCGTTGGAACAAAAAAGTGAAATAGAAAGAAAATAAATAATACAAATTTAAGTTAAATAAAAACCGCCCAGCTACCAACTGGACGGAATATTGCGACATCGCAACAACTGAACTTTGAAAATATAATATACTTACCCAGGAAGTCGTCAGACGGCAAGTCTCCAACCGCTCCGAGCATTGCGGAAAGGAGGCTTTTATGAGTACATATGAGGAATTTATGATCATCATAAATGTTGCACTGTTAATCATTGCTATTCTGAATTACACACATAAAAAATAGCCGTCCTGCCCCTGGTAAGTGTAGAACGACTATTTTTCGTTAAGCATTCGCCGGAGCGGATGGGTTTGCTCCATCGTGCCGACTTCCTTGTTAAGTATATTATAATCAAAGTTCTTAGATTTTTCAACTGAATTTTAATAACTTACAAACATTATATTTTATAAGAGGTCAACCATGGATATAAAAGAATACATACGTGAGCGACTAGATCCTCAAATTGATTGGTATGACAAAAAATCAATGAAGGCTCAAAGATGGTATAAAGTAACACAGATAATTGAAATTATCTTAGCTTCTGCTATTCCGCTTTTAACTGGATATTCAAAATATAGTTTTTGGCTTCCTGTTATAATCGGTATATTTGGTGCACTTATTGCAATTATTGAATCCGTCACAAAATTATATAAATTTCATGAAAATTGGATTCAATATAGATCTACTTGCGAACTATTAAAATATCAAAAATATTTGTACATGACAAAATCTTCTCCCTACAATACTGAAGAAGAAAGTGTCGAAAACATATTTATTAAGAACGTTGAAAATATAATTTCTTCAGAAAACAATCAATGGAAAATTACTAATGCAGAAAAGATTAAAAAGAATAAATAGTATTAATCTATTTTTTCATATGTTTTTTCGAAAATATCCGGCTTGCATGGATATTTTTCTCCATTGACACCTGTTATGATCCAATCTCCAGGAGAAGCGATCATATCACCTTCTAGCGTATGGATAACTTCTCTTTTCTCTGTCTTATACGCTTCAACAACAACAGGTTTTTTTCTGAACTTCTTAATATTTTTATAACTCATATTAACCACCTCATTTTTAAATTAGAAAGGATTGATTTTATGCCAAAATTATACGATTACAGATTATTTATTAGTCACGCTTGGAAATACGGTGATGATTATAAGAGACTAGTCGATCTATTAGATAACGCCCCATATTTCAGCTACTACAATTATTCTGCCCCTATGGAGAAACCTTTATTCCCATCTGGTACTCCTGTAACAAATAGTCAAATTCGCGAATTAATATCTGCTAAAATTCGACCTAGCCAAATTACTATTGTACTTTCTGGTATGTATGCTGCTTACAGTGACTGGATGAAATATGAAATTGATGAATCTGTTCGAATGGGAAAACCTATTCTCGCTGTCAGACCTTGGGGACAACAGAATTTACCTTCATATGTTACTCAGCATGCTGATAAAATTGTTGCTTGGAATACTTCATCAATTGTTAGTGCTATCCGTGAGCTAGTAAAATAACCATTTGCTAAAACTATAACATTTTATTATATAACATTCAATATTATGCAAAATAAAAACAGCCTCATTTCTGAGACTGCTTTCATAGATTCCCATGTCGATCGTTAGATCGAAACGGTATACCTATCCTGAACAAATAGATTATACCATTTCTTTCTAACGTCTGGCAAGGCGTTATTTTTATACAAATTTTTAAGAAAGGAATGATGGTTATGTTAATCAAATGTCCAGAATGTAATCTGCAAGTATCTGACAAAGCAATCTCCTGTCCTCACTGCGGATATCCGCTTGATACTAAAGCAATAAAACGACAACACAACAAATCTACAAAAAGGAAACGACTTCCCAACGGTTTCGGCACAATCTCTAAATTAAAAAACAAGAATCTGCGAAGACCGTTCCGTGCTCAAGTTTGTGTTGGTAAAAACTTCTATGGCAAACCAATTTATAAATCCTTGAAACCTCAATCTTCTTTTGAAACCTACAACGATGCTTATGCTGCACTAATGGAGTATCATAAAAATCCTTATGATCTTGACTCTGATCTGACTGTTGAACAACTTTATGAAAAATGGAGCGAAGAATATTTTAAAGCTTTGAGTAGCTCATCTAGTGAACGAACAGTCAAGTCAGCTTGGAACTATTGCTCTTCTATTTACAGAATGCGTGCCAAAGATTTACGTGCAAGGCATATCAAAGGATGTATGGAAGGTGGAACGTATATAGTCAATGGAAAAGAAAAGCATCCATCTCCTACTACGAAAACAAAAATAAAATCATTATTCAATTTAATGTTGGACTATGCAGAAGAACATGAACTTGTTGATAAAAATTATGCCAGAACATTTAAATTGGCAGATGACATTCTTAAAGATGTCGCGGAAGAGAAAAAGGATCATATTGATTTTACAAACGAAGAAATGCAGAAATTATGGAATAACTTATATGATGTAGACTATGTAGATGTATTGCTGATCCAATGCTATTCTGGTTGGAGACCACAGGAGTTAGGATTATTAAAAATAGAAAACGTTGACTTAGAGAATTGGTTTATCGTCGGTGGTATGAAAACCGATGCCGGAAAAGATCGTGTAGTTCCAGTTCATCCAAAAATTCGCAGCTTGGTAAAATATCGTTACCAGGAAGCTCAAAAATTAGGAAGTGAATATTTGATCAACTGCACTGATACCAGAACTCATCGATCTAGTTTGAAACTTACATATGACAAATACCGGCATAGGATCGAAAAAATTATTAAAGAATTAGATTTGAACCCTGATCATCGTGCCCATGATGGTCGTATCCAATTTGCAACGATGGCTGGTGATGCCAATATGAATGAATATGCAGTAAAACGTATCATGGGTCATAAAATAAAAGATATTACAGAGAGCACTTACACAAAGAGAAAAAAAGAGTGGCTTATGGAAGAGATTTTAAAAATAAAGTAAGAAAAAAGAGAGTCAAAAATTAATTTGGCTCTCTTTTCTTATTCACATTCTGAGTGTAGAGATATGGTATAGAGATAGTGTAGAGATAATATAGAGATTGTCTACATTTCACTACTTTTTACCACTTCTAACACCCTCAAAAAACCGCTTAAATACGTGGTTTCTTAGAATTTACCTGCTTTAGCAGCTTCTTCAATGGATACAGCTACTGCTACTGTAGCTCCTACCATTGGGTTGTTACCCATACCGATTAATCCCATCATTTCTACATGGGCTGGTACTGAAGAAGATCCTGCGAACTGAGCATCACTATGCATACGTCCCATAGTATCTGTCATTCCGTAAGAAGCTGGTCCTGCAGCCATGTTATCTGGATGTAATGTACGTCCTGTACCACCACCAGAAGCTACAGAGAAGTATTTTTTACCCTGTTCGATACATTCTTTTTTGTATGTACCTGCAACTGGATGCTGGAAACGAGTTGGGTTTGTAGAGTTACCTGTGATAGATACGTCTACACCTTCTTTGTGCATGATTGCAACACCTTCTGTTACATCGTTAGCACCGTAGCAGTTAACCTTAGCTCTTAATCCTTCAGAGTAAGATTTTCTGAATACTTCTTTAACTTCACCTGTGTAATAATCCATTTCAGTTTCAACATATGTAAATCCGTTAATTCTGGAAATGATCTGTGCAGCATCTTTTCCTAATCCGTTTAAGATAACTCTTAAAGGTTTCTGACGAACTTTGTTTGCTTTTTCAGCGATTCCGATAGCTCCTTCAGCAGCTGCGAAAGATTCGTGACCTGCTAAGAATGCGAAACATTCTGTTTCTTCTTCAAGAAGCATCTTTCCTAAGTTACCATGTCCAAGACCTACTTTACGCTGATCAGCTACAGATCCAGGAATACAGAATGCCTGAAGACCTTCTCCGATAGCAGCAGCAGCGTCTGCAGCTCTCTTGCAACCTTTTTTGATTGCGATAGCAGCACCTACTGTGTAAGCCCATTTTGCATTTTCGAAACAGATTGGCTGAATTCCTTCAACCTGAGCATAAACATCTAATCCAGCAGCTTTTGTGATTTCACCAGCTTCTTCGATAGAATTGATTCCATACTCTTTTAAAACAGCAAGAATCTGTTTTTCTCTTCTTTCATATGATTCAAATAAAGCCATTATTCGCTACCTCCTATTCCTTTCTTGGGTCAATAATCTTAACAGCGTCATCAACGCGTCCGTACTGACCTTTGGCCTTGTCAAGTGCTGTCTGAGCATCGTCTCCAGCTTTGATGAAGTCCATCATTCTACCAAAGTTAACAAACTGGTATCCAATGATTTCATCATCAGCATCAAGAGCGATACCTGTAACGTATCCTTCAGCCATTTCAAGGTAACGAGGACCTTTTTTAAGTGTTCCGTACATTGTACCAACCTGAGATCTTAATCCTTTACCTAAGTCTTCAAGACCAGCACCGATTGGAAGTCCTTCTTCAGAGAATGCACTCTGAGTTCTTCCGTATACGATCTGTAAGAATAATTCTCTCATTGCTGTATTGATAGCATCACAAACTAAGTCTGTATTCAATGCTTCTAAAATTGTTCTTCCTGGTAAGATTTCAGATGCCATAGCAGCTGAATGTGTCATTCCTGAACATCCGATTGTTTCTACTAATGCTTCCTGGATGATACCTTCTTTAACGTTAAGAGTTAATTTACATCCTCCCTGCTGAGGTGCACACCAACCAATACCATGTGTTAATCCTGAGATGTCTGTTACATCTTTCGCTTTTACCCATTTTGCTTCTTCAGGAATTGGGGCAGCTCCATGGTTTACACCCTGAGCTACTGTACACATTTGTTCTACTTCATGTGAATAAATCATGTTGAAACTCCTTTCAGTATTAAAAATAACATCTTTATTTTAGCACATCGTTAAAAATAAAACAACAAATTATCTTAAGAACTTCGTTAAGTTTTTCAATGTTTTTGTTGGTTTGTGTGATAAAAATAATTTTTTTGTCAAGTTGTTTTTCTTTTATATAAAAAATCTCGAATTTTCTTTTTTTTTAGTCAATTCAATAAATTATCTGAATTCTATTCCCCTTGTTTTCTTTAGGAATTACGGGTATAATTTAATACATATTTTTTATAACAGAAAGGAATTATGATTATGAGTCATTATGATTTGGAAACAAAATGTCTTCATTCTGGTTACACTCCTAAGAAAGGAGAACCATGTGCACTTCCTATTTATCAGAGTACTACTTTCAAATATGATACAACCGATGAAATGGGACAGTTATTTGATCTGAAAGCAGAAGGATATTTCTATACGCGTCTTCAGAATCCTACGAACGATGCTGTAGCTGCCAAAATTGCTGATCTTGAAGGAGGTGTTGCAGGACTTCTTACTTCTTCTGGACAGGCTGCAAACTTCTATGCGATCTTTAATATCTGTGAGGCTGGAGATCATGTTGTTGCAGCTTCTACGATCTATGGTGGAACATTTAACCTTCTGGGTGTTACATTAAAGAAACTTGGAATTGACTGTACATTCGTTGATACTGATGCAAGTGCTGAAGAAATCGCCGCTGCATTCAAACCGAATACCAAAGTTTTATTTGCAGAGACGATTGCAAACCCTGCACTTGTCATTCTTGATATTGAGAAATTTGCAAAGGTTGCCCATGAACATGAAGTTCCATTGATCGTTGATAATACTTTTGCAACACCGATCAACTGTCGTCCTTTTGAATGGGGTGCTGACATCGTCACACATTCAACAACAAAATATATGGATGGACACGCCGTTCAAGTTGGCGGTGCGATCATTGACAGCGGAAACTTTGACTGGGACGCTTATGGACACAAATATCATGGTCTTACTGAACCTGATGAATCTTACCATGGTGTCGTTTATACAAAACAATTTGGAAAGAAAGCTTATATCACAAAAGCTACAACACAGCTGATGCGTGACCTCGGTTCCATTCCATCCCCTGAAAACTGTTTCTTATTAAATCTTGGATTAGAAACACTGCCTTTACGTGTAGAACGTCATTGTGAAAATGCTCAGAAAGTTGCTGAATTCTTAGATGCTCATGAAAAAGTATCTCATGTTATTTATGCCGGACTTCCTAATGATAAATATCACGAATTAGCACAAAAATATATGGATAAGGGAAGAACCTGTGGTGTTATTTCCTTTGAACTGACTGGTGGACGTGATACTGCAGTACGCTTTATGGATGGCTTAAAATTAGCAAATATTGCGACACATGTTGCTGCATCCAAAACGATGGTACTTCACCCAGCTAGCCATACACACCGCCAGATGAATGATGAACAGTTAAGAGAAGCTGGTGTTTCTCCTGGAATGATCCGTTTATCTGTTGGAATTGAAAGTGCAAAAGATATTATCAATGATCTGAAAGAAGCACTTGAGAATGCATAGTTTTATAGGTGTTCGAAGATTACTTAGTAACAGTAATAATTGATATTATAAATTTCAAATATCATAGCAAAAAAGAACCTTAACTCCCAGCATTTATTATATATGCATTGAGTTAAGGTTCTTATTATTTTATATTCTATAAAATCTATAACAGATTATTCATCCCAGTTAGTATACACCTCTTGCACATCGTCATCCTCATCAAGAAGATCTAATGTTTTCTGAATACTCTTAATATCTTCTTCACTTGTAAGTTCGACCATAGTACCAGGGATCATTGTGACACTGGCATCTGCCATAGGAATTTCTTCCTTCTCTAAAGCTTCTCTGACTGCACTGAAGTCTTCTGGTGTTGTCAATACTTCAAAGCTGTCGTCTTCTTCGTTGAAGTCTTCTGCTCCGGCATCTAATGCCATCATCATAAGATCGTCTGCATCCATTTCACATTCTTCTTTAGAAATGATGATCTGTCCTTTCTTCTCGAACATATAAGATACACATCCTGGTGTTCCTACGTTACCATTTCCTTTTGTGAAAGCATTTCTTACATTAGATGCTGTACGGTTTTTGTTATCTGTTAATGTATCTACGATGATCGCAACTCCGCTTGGTCCATATCCTTCATATGTAATCTGCTCATAATTAACAGAATCTGCATCTCCAGCAGCTTTTTTGATACCACGTTCGATCGTGTCATTTGGCATATTATTTGCTTTTGCTTTTGCAATGACATCACGTAATCTGCTATTGTTGTCTGGATCTGGTCCACCCTCTTTAACGGCTACTGCAATTTCTCTTCCAATGACTGTGAAAATCTTTCCTTTTTTCGCATCATTTTTTTCTTTTTTGTGTTTGATGTTCGCAAATTTACTGTGTCCTGACATCTTCTTCTTCCTTCCTTTTCCTTTTTTCTACCTTTACCTGTCTAATCATGTTGTCATGAATATCAACAGATTTAAAGGAATATCCTTGGTAGATAATTTCTATTTCTTCATTGTCTTCTGGTAAATGTCCCAGCTGATCAATTAAAAATCCATTGAGTGTCTCAATATCTTCAACGTCAAATTCGATTCCTAATGTATCCTCAAGTTCTTCCAGTCTCGTACTTCCACGTACAAGATAGATATCTGCCCATCCGATCTTGGTGATATTACGGTCTTCGACATCATATTCGTCTAAAATATTCCCTACTATGACCTCTAACATATCTTCCATAGATACAATACCTTCTGTCTGGCTATATTCATCAATAACGATCGCCATATGAATCTTCTTGGTCTGCATCTCCTGAAAAAGCACCGATAAATTCATCGTCTGATGAACAAAAAACGGCTCTCTTGCAATATCAGAAAGTGTTGCTTCTTTCTGATTAAGATATGCATCGATCACATCTTTTAAATAAAGCACTCCTACAATGTTATCAATGTCATCTTCATATAATGGGTATCTTGAATATGGCTCATCTAACATATAATTTAATGCTTTCTCTACGGACATGTTTACATCAATCGCATCAATCTTCTTTCTTGATGTCATAACATCTGTAACATCTTTATCTCCAAATTCGAAAATATTCGTGATCATGCGGGCTTCCCCTTCCATGATCGCACCTTGCTCATGTCCTTCGTTAACAATGTTCATGATCTCTTCTTCATATTCATTGTCTTCATCCTCTTCATGTTCTTGTTCTGATGTGTGCAGTTTTTTCTTTGCTTCTTTGATCTTCTCTCTTTGTTTCATGAAAAAACACCCAACTGCAAATCCGATGATAACTGCTAAAATGATCATCATAAGCACCGAGGGAGTAAATCCTTCCATTTCTTTTTCTTTCTCCTTTTATCTTCTAGAAATTAAGACTATACAAACTTAAATATATCATTTCTAAGAAAAAAGGTCAATATATCCAAGATTCCTGTTATGTATCAAGACTTAAACTGATCTTTAGTGCATGATCCACTTGTTTTAGGAATGTACAATTTAAATGGCATACCTTTTCTCTTAAACGACTTTTATCGATTGTCCGGATCTGTTCTAACAAGATCACAGAATCTTTTTCTAATTCACATCTGTGGCAGTCGATCGGTACATGAGTCGGCAACTTTGCCTTGTTCATCTTACTTGTGATCGCTGCACAGATGATCGTTGGACTATATTTATTTCCCGCATCATTTTGCAATACGATCACAGGACGGATACCGCCTTGTTCTGAACCAACAACCGGTCTTAAATCTGCATAAAATATATCGCCTCGCTTAATTACCATAAGCATAAACACTCTCCATTTCTTTTTAAATATTGTATGAAGAGTATTTACGATTCTTTCAAAAGTATTCCTTATTTTTCAAAATATTCTGTTTCTTTCATCTCTCCGTTTCGAATGTATACTCGTGGAACACGTTTCCCAATCCCACAGACAAATTCATAATTAAAAGATCCTGCTTCATTTGCAACTTCTTCTACGGTCAACATTTTATTGCCATCGTGTCCGACTAAAGTTACTTCATCCATCACAGATACACCTTCAATATCTGTCACGTCAACCATAAACTGATCCATACAGATTCTTCCAATGATCGGTGCATACTGCCCACGGATCAATACTTTTCCTTTGGAAGAGAGTGATCTTGGGTATCCGTCTGCATATCCTACTGGGATAGTTGCGATCTTTGTCTTCTTATCAGTTACATATGTGTGATTGTAACTGATTCCTTCTCCTGCTTCCACTTCTTTGATATATACAATGTGTGTCTTTAATTCCATTGCTGGTCTTAAATCCAATACATCTTTTGAAACTTCTTCTGATGGATATAATCCATAAGTAATGATTCCTGAACGTACCATATCTTTTCTAAATCCATCCAGATCAATGATCGATGCACTGTTTGATACGTGTTTGATCGGAATATAGATATCTCTTTCCTCAAGCCAGGTAATAAACTGATCATATTTTCGCTCCTGCTCATAAGTTTCTGTTTTATCCGCCTCGTCTGCACATGCAAAATGTGTAAAGATTCCTTGAATCTTGATATTTGGTAATTTGGCGATCTTCTCTATGCTATCTACAGATTCTTTGGTTGGTTTAAATCCGATACGGTTCATTCCTGTATCCAGTTTGATATGAATCTTCGCATCTTTGCCTAGTGCCTGCGCGATCTTTGATAAGGACTCTGCCATCTCATAGCAGAATACAGTTGGCTCGATCTCATACTGAATCAATGAGCTGTACTGATATTCTGATGTGTATCCTAAAATCAAGATTGGCTGTCTGATTCCATTGTTTCGAAGTGTGATCCCTTCTTCTAGGATTGCAACGGCAAATGCATCAACTCCGATCTTATTTAATTCTTTTGCAATTGGAACTGCTCCGTGTCCGTATCCGTCAGCTTTGATCACTGGCATTACTTTCACACCTTCTCCAACTACACGTTTTACTTCTCTTATATTATGACAGATTGCATCCAGATCAATAACTGCATGCACTCTATAGTACTGGTTCATAATTTCCTCCTGTAACGTCCTTTATATGAGCAATAATATCTGATGCGATCATGCTGTAAGCGCCTAGATCATGCTTTGCATGATCTCCTGCAAGACCGTGAAGATAAACTCCGTGAACTGCTGCCTCATGAACAGATAATCCTTCCCCCAAAAGGCCTGTGATCATTCCCGCAAGAATATCTCCACTTCCTCCAGTCGCCATTCCATCATTTCCGCTTTGATTAATATACACCAAATCATCTTCTCGTGCAACGATAGTTGTTGCATCTTTTAAAACAGCTGTACAATGATATTTCTCTGCAAGATCTTGTGCACTCTGACATAGATCTTCTTTGATCTGTGTGATATCACATGACATCAATCTTGCTGCCTCCATCAAATGTGGAGTCATGATCGTCCCATATGGATAATCAATTTTCATGTTAAATCTACTGATTATATTTAATCCGTCTGCATCAATGACCAATGGTTTTTTCCCTTTTTTCAAAACCATCTCTAACATTTCTTTCATTTCTTCACTGACACCAACTCCTGGGCCAAACAAAATACAATCACACCATTCTAAAGATTCTTCTAAATCTTTTCGTTCTCCAAATAAAATTTCTGGAAGTCTTGTCTGTAAAATCTGACGATTTCCAGCATCAGAAAGCACTTTCACAAGTCCTGCACCCATCCGAAGTGCTGCCTCTGCTGCAAAACATGCAGCTCCTGACATTGTTTCATTTCCAGCAATGATCAAAATCTTCCCATAGCTTCCTTTATTGGAATATGCTTTTCTTTCTGGCATTAAATGATCACTTTCCTCTAATATATATCCTGTCGCATACTTTTTGATCGTCTGGTTATGAAATCCTATGGATACCAGTTTAATATCTCCACAATATTCTCGTCCTGGATATAATAAATGACCTCTTTTATATCCACCAAATGTAACTGTTGATGACGCATGCACTGCACATCCAAGAATCTTTCCACTATCTCCACTGATTCCAGATGGAATATCAATTGCGATCACAGGCTTACCACATGCATTGATCCGTTCAATGACTTCTTTATAAACACCACCAACTTCTCTAGAAAGTCCAACTCCAAAAATCCCTTCGATCAAAAGATCATATTCATGAAAATTTACATCTTCACAATCTATCGGAAAATAGCCTAGATTCTTAAGTATCTGAAGCTGTAATTTTAGATCCGCTGAAGCTTTTTCTATATTACCAACGATCATATAATCCACTAAATAATCCTGCTCCAACAAAATTCTCGTACAAGCAAGTGCATCTCCTCCATTATTGCCAATTCCTGAAATGATCAATATCCTCTGTGAATGATCTGCTATCTGTGCAGCCTTATCTGCAACTGCTTTAGATGCTCTTTCCATCAATACAAGTCCCGGAATTCCTATTCCATGAATCGTCTCATGATCGACCGTTTGCATCTCCTGATTCTTTAATACATATCTCATACGCATTCTCCTATCGCAAAAGCTTGTGCAAATTCTCTTGTATTCGTGATCGATACATGAATTCTTGAAACTTGTTTATCTTTTGCTATCTCTTTCGCATTTCCATATAATTTGACATATGGCGCACCTGATTCATTTCTCAACACTTCAATCTCATATGGTTCCACACCGAAAAAGCCGGTTCCAAATACTTTGGAAACGGCTTCTTTTACAGCAAAATTGCCAGCTAAAGTCGTAGCATTGTCTTTTGCATATGCTAATTCAGTTGTCGTAAAAATTCTTGAAAGATGTCTTCCTCGAAGAATCATCTCTTCTATCCGGTATATCTCTACGAGATCTGTTCCTATTCCAGCAATCATCTTCTTACCTGCTATTCGTTCTCACTCTCTTCACGGTTGTGGACATTGTATGTTAATGTCATCAGACTTTCTGCTAAATGTACATTCTCTACTGTAACATTATCTGGTAAATGAAGATCGATTGGTGCAAAATTCCAGAATCCTTTAATTCCCCATTCTGCCATCTTCTTTGCGATCGCAGGTGCCTGATCCTTCGGAATTGTCAGTGCAGCGATCTTAATTCCATGTGTTTTGATAAAGTTCTCTAGTTCATCTGTATCAAGAACTTTCACTCCACGGACAGAAATTCCGATCAGCTTTGGATTCACATCAAAAAGTGCCATGACTTTGTATCCATAATCTTCATTAAAAGACTGATAATTCGCAAGGGCCTGTCCAAGATTTCCGGCTCCAACAATGATCATGTCATTTCTCTTATCCAGACCTAAGATCTTACCAATCTCTGTATACAGATTATCTACATTATATCCGTATCCCTGCTGCCCAAATCCACCAAAATTGTTAAGGTCCTGACGAATCTGAGATGCTGTTACCATCATCTGTTCACTTAATTCTTTTGAAGAGATTCTTGTAATATTCTTCGCTTTTAACGCTCCTAAATATCTGAAATACCTAGGAAGTCGTTTGATAACTGCTGAGGAAATATTCTTATCTGAGTTTGCCATTTTATTCCTCCAAAATCTTTATTTCGCCTATAATTATATAAGATTGTCTAATAACTGTCAATCTTTCCGTCATGAAAATATTTCATTTTTTCAAAAAATATGGTATTCTGAGAAATAATGTCTATAATAAAAAATTTGAAAGGGGTATCTTAATGATATTATCATGCCAGAATATCTGCAAAACATTTGTCGAAAAACCAGTCTTGCAGAATATCTCATTTCACTTAAATGAAAACGACCGGCTGGCGATCATCGGATATAACGGTGCCGGAAAATCGACACTTTTAAAAATATTGATTGGTGAAATTTCTTATGATGAAGGTGAAATTTCTTTAAAGAAAGACGCAAGCATTGGCTATCTTGCCCAACATCAAGATCATACATTCCACCATACAATTTTTGATGAACTTCTTTCCGTCAAAAAAGAAGTCATTGAATTAGATGAACAGATGCGTACCTATGAACAGGAAATGAAACATCTGACCGGTGATGCACTAGAACAAAAAATGAATCAGTATACAAATGCTACTCATAGATTTGAGCAATTAAATGGTTTTGCATACAAAAGTGAGATCACAGGAATCTTAAAAGGACTTGGCTTTTCTGAAGAAGATTTCACAAAAGAGATCAACACTTTATCTGGAGGTCAAAGAACTCGTGTTGCTCTTGGTAAGTTACTGCTTAAAAATCCTGATATTCTGCTTCTTGACGAACCAACAAACCACTTGGATGTTGATTCCATAAAGTGGCTTGAAAATTACCTGTCTCATTACAAAGGAGCTGTGATCATCGTATCTCATGACCGCTATTTTCTTGATAAGATTGTCAATAAGGTCATGGAGATCGACCAAGGACACTCCATGCTGTTTGATGGAAATTATACAACATTTATCGAAAAACGTGATCAGATCAAAGCAATCCGTTTAAAAGAATACAAACATCAGCAACAAGAGATCAAACATCAACAAGAAGTTATCAAAAAATTAAAACAGTTCAATCGTGAAAAATCAATCAAACGTGCAGAAAGCCGTGAAAAAGCTTTAAATAAGATTGATGTATTGGAGAAACCTACGGAATATAATGCTGATATGCGTCTTAGCATTGAACCAGAAATCATCAGTGGGAATGATGTTCTGACTTTAAAAGATGTATCCAAATCTTTTGGAAACAAATCATTATTCCATGGATTAAGTGCTGATATTTTTCGTGAAGAACGCGTTGCCCTGATCGGACCAAACGGAACTGGTAAAACAACACTGTTAAAGATCATTTGCAAAAAGATCAGCAATAATGGCGGTACGATCAGCCTTGGAGCTGGAGTTTCCATTGGATACTATGACCAGGCACAAGATAACTTAGATGATTCCAAAACGATTTTTGATGAAATTTCAGATGCTTATCCAGATCTTAATAACACAAAGATCCGCAATACTTTGGCTGCATTTTTATTTTATGGAGAAGATGTTTTCCGCCCGATCTCATCTTTAAGCGGTGGAGAAAAAGGACGTGTTTCTCTTGCAAAATTAATGCTGTCTCATGCGAATTTTCTGATTCTTGATGAGCCTACAAACCATTTAGATATTCAGTCTAAGGAGATTCTAGAATCTGCAATGAATGCTTATACTGGAACGATCCTTTATGTTTCACATGATCGTTATTTTATCAATAAAACTGCAACACGAATCTTGGAAATCTCTGATCATGGATTAACTTCTTATCCTGGAGATTATCAGGATTATATTGCTCAGAAGGAAAAAGAAAAGGCATCTCTTACTTCTTCTACTGCTTCCTCCGTTTCTGTTGATACAGAATCCAAACTCGATTGGAAACAGCAAAAAGAAGAACAAGCCAAACAGAGAAAAAAAGAAAATCGTCTTAAAAAAGTCGAAGAGCAGATCACAGAGTTGGAAACGAAACAAGAAGAACTTTCAGAAGCTATGTCTTTACCTGAAAATGCTTCTGATCCTGCGAAATTAATGGAACTTAGCAATGAGCAGGCTTCCATCGCTTCTTCTTTGGAAGAACTTTATGAAGAATGGGAAACTCTTTGCTAATTTGTAAAAAAACATATATAATAGTAACGTTAACCGTATTGAAAAACAGGAGGTTTTTATGAAATTAATATCCTTTGTTGTACCTTGCTACAACTCTCAGGAATATATGAGACACTGCATTGACACCTTATTACCAGGTGGTGATCAGGTAGAGATTCTGATCGTTAATGACGGATCTTCCGATAACACTGCTGCGATCGCAGATGAATATGAAAAAAAATATCCTGACATCTGCCGTGCAATTCACCAGGAAAATAAAGGGCATGGTGGTGCAGTGAATACAGGAATCAAAAATGCCACGGGTATTTACCTGAAGGTTGTTGATAGTGACGACTGGGTAAATGAATATGCTTATGGAGAAATCCTTGATACTCTTGCGAATTTCTACAAACAGGGAACTGTCCTTGATATGCTGCTTTCTAACTATGTATATGAAAAACAGGGAGCCAAGAAAAAAACTGTTATTCATTATCGTCATGCAATCCCAAAAGATCAGATCTTTTGCTGGGATGATGTTGGACGTTTTCCTGTCAGCCAGTATATTTTAATGCACTCTGTCATTTATCGTACTGCACTGCTTCGTGAATGCGATCTAGAGCTTCCAGAGCATACATTCTATGTGGATAATATTTATGTATTCAAACCTCTTCCATATGTAAAAACAATGTATTATCTGGATGTTAACTTCTATCGTTATTTCATTGGACGTGATGATCAGTCTGTCAATGAGACAAATATGATCAAACGTATCGACCAGCAGTTTAAAGTTACTTATATCATGATTGATTATATGACTCAGTTTAATCTTGTAAGTAAGCCATTAGAACGTTATATGAGACATTATCTTTCCATTATCATGTGTATTTCTTCCGTGATCTCTGTAAAATCTGGACAGAAAGAGCATTTAAAGATGCGAAAAGAATTATGGAAATATTTATATGACAGTGACAAACGTCTGTATCGTAAGATCCGTCATAATATTACAAGCTGTGCAGTAAATCTGCCTGGATATGTTGGAAGAAAAGCTACGATTGCTATGTATAAAGCAGCTCGTAGATTTATCGGATTTAACTAAATATTTTTACATTAAAAGGTCCTGCAGAGGGCCTTTTTCTTGTTCCCCTCATCTTTTATTCTGCGTATTCTAATAATATAAAGTATGAAAGGCAACTTTCCATGCAGATTTCTGTTTCAAAACAAATCCATGCTGATCTTGCCCATCAGCATGGTTTTCTTGGAGAAGGTATCGGTATTGCTTATCTTGATACTGGCCTTTTCCCACATAAAGATTTCTCTCCTCATTCCACACGGATCGCCAAATTTGTAGATTTTGTTCATTCCAAATCTTTCAGCTATGACGATAATGGACATGGGACTCATATTACCGGCATCGCTGCTTCCTCTGCAACATTTGGTTCCGATTATTTGGGAATTGCTCCAAAATCCCATATCGTTTCTTTAAAAGTACTGGATGCCTCAGGAAACGGTGTTCAAAGCGCCTTCTTACAGGGTCTTGACTGGATTCATGAGTATCATCGCTCCTATCAGATCCGTATCGTTAACATCTCAATAGGAAGTCCTGGTTCCGAGGATAGTTCAGCCTCCAAAGAACTATTAAAACATGTCAACGCCCTATGGGATGATGGCCTTGTTGTTTGTATTGCCGGCGGAAACCATGGTCCAAAACCATACAGTATTTCAATTCCTGGTAATAGTCCAAAAATCATCACTGTTGGTTCCAGCGACGATAATTTTCAAATGATCGGAAGAAAACACTTCTCTTCAGGATATTCCGGACGCGGTCCCACAACATCCTGCGTTATGAAGCCGGATGTTGTTGCCCCTGGAACAAATATTTTTTCGTGTTCCTTAAATAACCGCTATACTATCAAAAGTGGTACTTCCATGGCAACCCCTGTCGTCTCTGGTTCTTTTGCTCTCTTGCTCGAAAAATATCCTTTTTACACCAATAAGGATATAAAAATGAAACTGCGAAAAAACTGCGACAAATTAAAAACCCCCAGACACCATCAGGGCTGGGGGCAGATCAATCTAAAAAAATTAATGGATCTTTGATAAACTTGTATCCTTAAACTTCCTCGTCAAATAAAAATTCACATAAGACCTGATTACTGACTAAGGTACCATCTTGCGTCAGAAAAACTCGGTCTCCTTCTTCTTTCATCATGCCTTGTTTCATGGATTCTATCAATGGCTTTCCATAGACAGAATCCATGGAGCAGCCAAAACGTTCTATAAACTCTTTCTTCGAAATGCCTTTCGTCTTTCGAAGTCCAAGAAACATAAATTCTTCCATCTGTTCATAAACTGATAACGAACGGGCTCCTTCATATGCATCTCCGAACGATTGAATCTCTAAATAGTCTTTCATATCGGAGGGATTCTCAAAACGTTTCTCATCCAGATACGAAGAGGCATTAAGCCCCACTCCCAAATACGGAATATGGGACCAATACCCAAGATTATGTCTGCTTTCAAAACCTGGCTTTGCATAATTTGAAATCTCATATTTGTCGTAACCATATTCGTTTAAAATCTTTTCTGTCATTCGATACATTAAAACTTCATCTTCTTCTGATGGGAGAAGTTCCTCTAACTTGTTATCTTCGTAAAAAGGTGTTCCCTCTTCAATGATCAGACTATACGCAGAAATATGTTCTGGAGAAAGTTTAGCTATTTTTCTTAAATTCTCTTCATAAGAAGTTAATGTTTGTTTCGGCACCGCACTCATCAAGTCAACATTGATGTTCAAAAATCCAGCTTGTCTTGCCCAGTCGAAACTTTGTAAAAATTCTTCATAGGTATGAATTCTTCCCAGATACTCCAACTCTTCTTTCACTGTTGACTGCAATCCAAAACTAATCCTGTTGATCCCATTTTCCCTATATGTACATAGTTTTTTTAAATCTACTGTTCCTGGATTCGCTTCAATCGTAATCTCAGCATCCTCACAAATATGAAAATGTTCAAATATAGTTTCACAAATCATTTGAATATCTTCTCTTCTAAGATATGATGGCGTTCCGCCTCCAATAAAGACGGTTACAACGTCTCGTGCTGCTAATTTCTTTCCCCAGAAAATCAGTTCTTCTTTTAGTTTCCCAAGGTATGCATGGATCGTTTCCTCCTCTGCCCGAAAGGAACAGAAATCACAATATCTGCACTTACTTTTACAAAATGGAATATGAATATAAAGCTCGATCGTATTAGTCTTCATCTAACTTCAGAACACTCATGAATGCTTCCTGTGGAATTTCAACATTTCCTACCTGACGCATTCGTTTCTTTCCTTTCTTCTGTTTCTCTAACAGCTTTCTCTTACGGGAGATATCTCCACCGTAACATTTGGCAAGAACGTCTTTTCTCATTGCTTTGACAGTTTCTCTTGCAATGACCTTACTTCCAATCGCTGCCTGAATCGGTACTTCAAACATATGTCTTGGAATTTCTTCTTTTAATTTTGTACACATCTTACGTCCTCGCTCATACGCGGTATCTTCATGTACAATAAAAGAAAGCGCATCAACTTCTTCTTTGTTGATCAAAATGTCTAATTTTACAAGTCTTGATGTCTGATATCCTTTCATTTCGTAATCTAAGGATGCATAACCTCTGGAACGTGATTTTAATGCATCAAAGAAATCATAAATGATTTCATTTAATGGAAGTTCATAACGAAGTAATGCCCTTGTCTCTTCCATATACTCCATTCCAAGATATACGCCTCGTCTTTCCTGGCATAATCCCATGATCGCTCCGACAAACTCAGAAGTTACCATGATCTCTGCTGTTACGATCGGTTCTTCCATATGGTCGATCTCGGATGGATCTGGAAGATTGGATGGATTCGTTAATTCGATCATACTTCCATCCGTCTTATATACGCGATAAATAACGCCTGGTGCTGTTGTCACAAGATCCAAGTTATATTCTCTCTCCAAACGTTCCTGAATGATCTCTAAATGCAATAATCCAAGAAATCCACATCTAAATCCAAATCCTAACGCAACGGATGTCTCTGCTTCAAATTGTAGTGCTGCATCATTTAACTGTAATTTTTCTAATGCATCTCTTAAATCCGGATATTTTGCTCCATCTGTTGGATATAGTCCACAATATACCATAGGATTTACTTTTTTGTATCCTGGAAGTGGTTCAGCACATGGATCATCTGCATCTGTGATCGTATCACCAACTCTGGTTCCCTGTACATTTTTAAGGCTGGCTGTAACATATCCAACCATCCCTGCTGTCAGTTCATCACATGGATTGAATCTTCCTGCCCCAAATGTACCAACTTCTACAACTTCTGCACTCTCTCCAGTTGCCATCATCTTCATCTTTGTTCCGACTTTGATCGTTCCTTCTTTGATCCTTGTAAAGATGATAACTCCTTTATATGCATCATACATACTGTCAAAGATCAATCCTTGTAATGGTGCATTCTTATCGCCCTCTGGTGATGGAATCTTCTCTACGATCTGCTTTAATACCTGTTCTACATTTAGTCCGCTTTTTGCAGAAATCTGAGGTGCATCTTCTGCATCGATTCCGATCACATCTTCAATTTCTGCTTTAACACGCTCTGGATCTGCACTTGGAAGATCGATCTTGTTAATAACCGGCATAACTTCTAAGTCGTGATCAATCGCAAGATAAACATTTGCCAATGTCTGTGCCTCTATTCCCTGTGCAGCATCGACAACAAGGATTGCTCCCTCACATGCTGCAAGACTTCGTGATACTTCATAATTAAAGTCCACGTGTCCCGGTGTATCGATCAAGTTAAAAATATATTCTTCCCCATCGTCAGCTTTATAAACAATTCGTACTGCCTGCGATTTGATCGTAATCCCACGTTCTCTTTCAAGATCCATGTTATCAAGAACCTGCTCCTGCATCTCTCGATCCGTTAATGTTCCTGTCATCTGAATGATTCGATCTGCTAATGTTGATTTTCCGTGATCTATATGTGCGATAATACAAAAATTTCGTATTTTACTCTGATCTATTGCCATAAGTTCCTCCTAATTATATTTCAAGTACATATGTCTTTTCAGACACTCCATTTTAGTATAACACATTATTTAATAATTCAGCAAGTAAACTCATAGACGCTTTTGCTTCTGATAACGTATTATTCTGCGCACCAACTTCCACTAACAAGCTTCTTCCTCTGTAGTGCAGATTATAACGATATCCTTTTACGTAAATTTTTCGTGTAAATCCAGGGTATTTCAAAGCAGCCTGTGCTTGCAATTGCAGGCTGAACGCAAGATTTGTCTGCTTATTTGGATTCTTTAAATATTTGATATTTCCATTTGTTGCTGTACGGCTCATTCCATTAAAAAACATGATCTGCGCCATTCTCTTTCCATTTTGTCTCGTCACAAGCTTTGTCGATTCATTGACTCCATCCCTGTGCAGATCGATCACAACCTGAATGGATGGATATTTTTTTAGATTCTTTTCAATTGCAGTTGCTGCATAATTATAAGCCTTGGATCGCTCCTCTTTTCCGTTTTTTACATCGTAAATGTTACGATCATGTACAACCTTGATATTTTTTTGCTCCAATCTCTTCGTTAAAACATCTCCAACACCGATCACAGTATCTGATTTTCTTCCTTTCCTGCTGCCACGGTATGCCTCACTCCCATGTGTATGATAAATTAAAATCTGCGGTTCATCATATTTCCTTAATTTTAAGTTCGTGTTTAATAAAACTTTTCCATTTAACTCATTTTCTGTCGCCATTGTCGTACTGTCGATCTGATAAATATATTTTCTTAAATATTTTGAATTTTCCCATTTTTTTGCATGAAACAACTTTTCTTCTTTTTTTACCTCCTCTACCACCTCATCCGTTGTTTCATCATCCTGAAAATAATAATCTTGCTGTACTAGATCTTCTTCTTTTTTATCCTTATAATCTGTGCGATATTGTAAGATCGGTACTGTTTCCTGATAATACATACGGACCATGTCCGATAGAATATTTCCCGAAAATGTCACTTCCTTCTTAGATACTGCCGGAAAAAATCCTGTCATGATCCCATGATAATAATGATCCATGAATTCTAAAACCATTCCCTGCACATTGATCTTCTGACTGAAAAAAATGATCAGAAAACAACCGATCATAATACTCAATATCCATCTCTTTCTTTTCTCCATACTTTCATTGTATTCATTCATATTTTAATTATGCAGTAAATGATTGATTCCTTCAGATATCGTATAACTGATCCGTTTCATAGATTCATCAATATTTTTTGGTGTAACATGCATGGAAATAAATTCTTCATCAATATTTTCAGAAACATTTTCCAGAGATTTTTCTCCAAAAACATCATGAATGATCGCTGGAACAGAAATTACCGTTGGAACACCAATTGCAAGAACTGGAACACCGATCGTATGTTGTGTAATCTCATTTCTATGGTTTCCAACACCTGAACCCGGTGCAATTCCCGTATCGCTGATCTGGATCGTTTTATTTAACCTGCTATAACTTCTGGCCGCCAGAGCATCGATCACGATAACAACATCTGGTTTTATCCGGTCTGCTAATGATTCTAAAATCTCACTTGTCTCAATTCCCGTCTGTGCCATAACCCCCGGTGCGATCGCACTTAGTTCAAATTGATAGCTTGCGATCCCCTCTTTTTGCAAATGTCTTGTAATATATAGATTGTTCACAACTTTAGGTCCTAACGAATCCGCTGTCACATTAGCATTTCCAAGTCCTGCGATCAGTATTTTTTTCTTTTTGTTTAACATTTCCTTTAAATTTAAAAACAATGCTTCACTCATTTCTTTATGAAAACTACCATCGTTTGTCGACAGATCTTTCGCTTCGATCGTAATATAGGTTCCCTTTGGTTTTCCTAAAGAGTCCTCCCCTTTTTTGTTTTTGATGATGATCTTTGTTTCTTTTATATGATTCGTTGTATCAATTCTTGTCTTTACGATAATTCCTGACTGTGCAGAGCCAATATTCTTCTCTTCTTTTAATTCCAGTGCCAGATCTGTACGATTTTGCATTGATTTTTCCTCCTTTTTTCTCTAGTATGTGATTGTATTTAAAAAAATATTACATTTTTTCCCCAAAGATATTGACAAATTCAATCATTTTCTATAAGATATAACAGTATGTTTTGTGTATAGCTAACCGTGTCTCGCTATAGACAAGATTCAAGAAAAGAAAGAAATTTAAGTTATCATATTGGAGGTGCCCACTTTGGCAAATATTAAATCAGCAAAAAAAAGAATCAAAGTTATCAACACAAAAACAGAAAGAAATAAAGCAATCAAAACTAAAGTTAAAACATATATCAAAAAAGTAGAAGCAGCGATCGCAGCTAACGATAAAGCAGCAGCTTCTGAAGCTTTAACAGCTTGCATTTCTGAAATCAGCAAAGCTACTTCTAAAGGAATCTTCCACAAGAATACAGCTTCTAGAAAGATTGCTCGTTTATCTAAAGCCGTTAACGCTATTGCTTAATCAGATATCAAGAAACGAATTTTAATAAAATTAACCCGAAAAAAAGAAGCCACCGTCAGGCTTCTTTTTTTTCATCATTTTTATTATACTAGACTTCTTCTATCTTAAATTGATTGATTTATTTCTGACTGAACTGGATCAACAATAGTTCTACCCCAACTCTGTCACTGATCTTTCCTGTTTTAATTGATTCATCAGTTTTTGCACATGCTTCGATCATATCTCTGAGTGTATCCATTGAAAACATTTTCGCTTGATCTTTTAACTTTCCTACAACAAATGCTGGAACTTTCATCTGCTTTGCGATCATCCCATTGCTCTTTCCAAGACAATCTAAATCTTTCACCTGAAGCAGCTGATTACACTGTCTGACTAACAATGCCAGAATTCCAAATGGTGATTCCTTTAACTCGATCAGATCATAATATAGTGTCAATACTTTTTCTCTTTGCTTTCTCGCAATTGCCTCAAGCATCACAAAGATCTGATTTGTCGTCTGAGAAGATGTCAACTCTTCCAGATCACGGATCGTAATTTCTTCTCTCTCTCCAACATAGGAGATCAATTTCTCTAATTCATTTTTTAAAGTATACATATCAGATCCACAGCGATATAAAAAACTTCGCATCGTTGCAGACGACATCTGTTTTCCTTCTTTCTTAAGCAATGAGATCAGCCATCTGGATAATTCTTTATCTCCAGCAGATTCAAAACATACCGCATGTCCTTCCTTCGAAAGAAATTTATAAATCTTTGAACGCTTATCTACACTATCTTCTATAAAAAGCACAACACTTGTATCCGAGGCTTCCTTTAATCCTTCAATAAACGTATCATCACTTTTCTTTCCAAGTCCTGTTTCATCCAAGATCAAAAACCTATGATCACTAAAAAACGGCAGTGTTTTAGCAAGTTCAACAATCTCTATCGCATCAGCCCTTTTTCCTTCAAAATAAGAATAGTTCATCGTATCATCTTCTGAAACTAATGCTTTCTTTAACTGGTTTTTCATCTGGGAGATCATATATTTTTCTTCCCCGTAGAATAGATAAAAACGTTCGTATGTATTTGTCTTGATATCTTCTAATATTTTCTTCATATTCTTTGCATCTCTTTCTATAGCTTTTGATAGTATACCTTTTTTTTTGAAGATTTTCAACCATCTCTTCTTTTGAAAAAAATAATCGCACCACTTCGATCTGTTCTATAAATCTTTGTGCGATATGTCTGTAGTCTGTGGATAGTTTCTAAATGTGGGTGTCCATATCTATTTTGTTTTCCACAAGAGATGACCGTCTGTTTCGGCTGAACCTTTTGTAAAAATTCATTACTCGTGGAATTTTTTGACCCATGATGTGCTGCTTTTAATATATCTGCTCTTTCCAATTCTTCTGATAATAGTTCTTCTTCGCCTTCTTTTTCCACATCTCCCGTTAACAGCACCCGATATCCAAGTATTTTTCCCTGCATTACCAACGATGCCGCATTCTTTTCCATCTGACTGTTCTTTTGAGGATGCAACACTTTCAAACTTCCATCTTTTGTAGTGATCTGCCTTCCTCTTGAAAGATAAAAAATAGTTGTTCCTCGTTTCTTCGCTATACCTATGATCTTTTTCATTGTCTCATCTTTTGGAATCTCTGGAAGCCCAAGATACTTAATTTTCCCCATCTCAAGTAATTCCTTGATCCCAGAATAATGATCGATATCCATATGACTGATCACCGCAATCTGAATCTTCTGATACCCCAGATATTTCATATACGGAAGAATCCGATATCTTCCAACCTGATCTTCACTGCTGCTTCCACCATCAAATATGATCGCCCCAGACTTCGTATCTGCTACAAAACAATCTCCCTGCCCAACATCAAGAAATGCCAGACTCTTTCTTCTTGCCATTGGAATCCATATCAAAATGATCATGATAACATAAGCCAGACTGATCCTGATATGTCGATTTTGTCCATTTTTCTTCCATATCCACAATCCGGTCATAAAATAAAATAAGAGTACCCATAAAAATGGTACATGTCCGATCGTCAACATCCCATAAGACTGTCTGGAAATCCACAAAACCCCTTGGATCATCCATGAGATTGCTTCATGAAATACGGTATACGGCAAAAAAATCAAAAGAAAAGCTAAAGTAAAAGCACACGTTGCCAGTGGTACTGCTGCTACATTCGCAAGAAAAGAAAAAGCTGGAGCTTCATATTGAAAATATATGATCAATGGCAGCATCCCTATCTGGATAAAAATACAAAACGATAAAGATTCCTTCAACTTATAATATTTACCTTTCATCTTTGGTTTAACAAGTTGATAGATTGCGATCACAAAAACTGCTGTAAATGAATATAAAAAACCCGTATCATAGATTCTGTACGGACACATTATAAGTAAGACAATTCCTGCAAAAGCTCCTGCAGACATCATATCATAGTGTTCTCCTAATATCTCTGACAGGAAGTAAACACCCAACATCATCACTGCACGAAGTGACGATCCCGATCCACCTGTTAAAATACAATAAAACACTGCGCCTGTCATTCCTGCCAGTGAACCAACTACAAAATTTCCACACCACTTGCGAACCAATTTATATACCCTTCTTCCTGCCAACGATATATGAAGTCCTGATACCGCAAGTAAATGAATTAATCCACTTTCCTTAAAGTCATCTTTAACCTCATCACTCAGTCCATTTTTATCACCTATTAACATCCCCTTTAAGAAATCACTTACCTCATTTTTGTATTGAATTTCTAACTGATGTTTCATGTACTCTCTACATTGCAAGATCTTTTCCTGAAAATATATATTTTGATGTCCTTCGATCTCAATATTTTTCGAATATACATGATAGTAAATTCCTTTACTGAAATAATAATGTCTGCTTGAAAATTGGCCAGGGTTAGCTGTATCTTCCCATTCTTCTAATTCTCCTTGAAACCGAAGAATATCTCCTGGAATGATCTTTTCATCCTCGGGTGTATATAAAAGGATCTTCCCCTCCAAATTTTTATTTTTTAAAAGTACTGCTAACTTTCCCTTCTTTGTTTTCGATACTTCTAAAACTCTTCCCATTGTATATTCTGTTGCCTTTTCCTTTACCTGGATCAGATCAAGTTTCATGGAAGTCTTAAAACCTAACGATAATAAAATTCCTGCAAGTATCCCAACTACAACCCATCCATAACGCCTATCACTAAAAATCAAGGACGCCAACAGACAAATACCTGTCAATAGATAAAAAGCCGCTGTCATGGACATAATATTCCATACAACGGCTGTTCCGGATAACACTCCGGCAAATATAAGAACCATCGGTCTTTGTTTCATAAATTATTTCATTGGCAACTTACCAAATACAAAACTATCTCTTCCAAGAGCACCAATTGCTGTACCATCTGTATCAAGCATTGGCTCTCCAGAAATTGAAAATGATACATAATTGATATCTTTTAACTGAGTCAGTGTATATACAATACCAGCACGGCAGATCAAATCTCTATTCTCTGAAATTCGTTTATACCCTGTCGAAAAATCAATCTCAACGATATTTGTATTCACTGATACACCATTGATCATAATTCTCTTTGGAATCACTGAGCGTATCTTATCACTCTTTGGAGTCTGTTGAAGTTTCTTTAATAAAATCTTCACTTTCTGCTGCTGATTCCCTTCAAGCTTCACATTTTCTTTCTTCATGATCAATTTCGTAACATCATTATTAGTATAGTAAATTGCTGTTCCTTTTTGATTGCCTTGGTCATTGGTTTCTTTTTTTGACCGGCATCCTGCCACTAAAGTCATCAAAGCCAGACAAAGCAAAAAGATCATGCATAATTTTCTTTTCTTCATCTCTTCCTCCTAGCCTTTATACTTTAATGGAATTCTAAGTGTAAATGTTGTTCCTTCACCAACCTTACTGTATAACTTAATCTCTCCATTATGAAGAGAAACAACGCTCTTTGTGATCGCTAATCCAAGTCCTGTGCCTCCAGTATCTCTTGATCTTGCTTTATCCACGCGATAAAAACGATCAAATACCTGATCCTGGCAATCCTCAGGAATTCCAACACCAGAATCTGCAACTTTCACATAAAAATACTTATGATCTGCATTCAGTGTCACGCGGATCCACCCATCATCTTTGTTATACTTGATACCATTCTCGATCAGATTCGTAAGCCCTAAAGACAACTTCACTTCATCAATCTCTGCTGTTACTGGACGAAAACTTTCAAAGATCAATTCGATATTACGCTGCAGAGCCAATGGTTTTAAACGCTTCATGATAATCTCCAACAATTCATTGATACTTACTGTTGTGATCTGAAGCTGCGCTGCTTTCTTGTCTAGTTTCACCAGAGATAACAGATCTGAAATGATCACGTTCTCACGGTCGATCTCAGCAACGATATCCTGCATGAATTCTCGATATAATTCAGCCGGAACCTGATCTCCCTGCTGAATTAAGGAATCTGCAAGAACTTTCATCGATGTCATTGGTGTCTTTAACTCATGCGATACATTCGATACAAACTCCTGTCTTGAATCTTCCAACGTCTGCATTCTTCCAAGAATCTCATTAAAACGCTGCACAATACTGCGTACTTCTAGAAATCCTGTCTCTTCAATGGATTCATCTTCATGACCAGCCGCAATAAAATCAACATCTCTCTGAATCTTCTTTAAATCTCTCGTCAGCAGATAACTGATGATCATTGCCATTGATAATCCACAGATGATACATGCTACCAGCAACATATTCCTGCGATGCTCCATCTCCGTAACTGCTCCCATCATATCCTCAGATGGCACAGTCGCCTGCACAGCTCCCAGGATATGATTCTGCTTTCCAGCTTTTGATACGATCGGAACCATCACTTCGATATACTTTCCACTCTCTGATACAATCCTTGTCTTCTTTCCATCCATAACATCCAATACATTATCATTTAAAAAGAATCTAGACTGAAAATCTGTATGAGTATCCTTGATGATCTTATAATTATTCTTAATTACGATGATCCGCCCATTCATACTTGCTGCAAGTTCATCAATCTGATTAGAAAGAGAGTTGGAGCCATCATCTAAATGAAAATCGACTCCAACTACCTGATCACCAAGCCAGCTACACTGACTGACCACACTATCCACTTTCTGGTCATATGTTTTCTGACGATATCCATCATTTAACAACTTACTAAATAAAACTGATATCAATGTCGTCAGAAGGAAAACTGACAAGAAAATAAAGAACTGCATACTATGTAAAAAGGCAAATCTGTTCTTCTTAGGACTGAAAATAGTAACCTACCCCCCACTTTGTATGTACATAGTCCGGTACTCCCGGATTCACTTCAATCTTCTCTCTCAATCTTCGGATATGCACGTCAACCGTTCTTGCATCCCCCGGATAATCATATCCCCATACTGTATTCAACAAATCCTCTCTGCTGTATACTTTGTTTGGATGAAATACCAGTAACTCTAACAAGTCAAATTCTTTCGCTGTCAGGTTCACTTCTTTGCCATGAATATGCACTCTGCGGCTTTCGCAGTCAATCTTTAAACCTCTGCATTCTACAACCTTTGCTGATTCTTCTTCTTTCACATCGTGATGTGCGCTTCGACGTAAGATTGCTTTGATCCTTGCCTTTACTTCCAGAATATTAAATGGCTTTGTGATATAATCATCTGCCCCATATTCAAGGCCAAGGATCTTATCCATATCTTCTCCCTTAGCCGTCAACATAATGATCGGGACGCTAGAGAATTCACGAATTGCCTGACAAACCTCAAACCCAGTCAGTCCTGGAAGCATTACATCAAGAAGAATAATATCATATTGATTCTCTTTGGCTTTCTCTAATGCTTCTTCTCCATCATAAGCACAATCTACCTGCATCTCATCTTGTTCCAGACTGAATTTGATGCCCTTCACGATTAGTTTTTCATCATCAACAACTAAGACCTTCCTCATTTTTCCACCTCTAAAATTATATTGTTATCTTGTCTTTGATCTTATGATATATCCCCTCTTTAATTCCCTGAATCTTCATAATATCTGAAATATCAGAAAAAGGGCCATGTTCCTCTCGATAAGAGATAATATCAGAAGCCTTCGCTTCCCCTATCCCTGAAAGCGTCATCAACTCCTTGACACCTGCAGTATTGATATTGATCTTTCCAGAGGAAGATTGCACTGCTTTGGAATCGGATCCTTCATTCTTCGCTGTCTGTTTCTTTGACGGAATCGTTATCTGCTGCCCGTCTTTCATCTTCTCTGCCTGATTAATACTCTCTGCTGAAGCCTTCTTAGTTAGTCCACCCGCTGCTTTCACAGCAGAAACGATGCGTTCACCCTTCGAAAAACGATAAACTCCCGGATGTTTTACTTCTCCACATACATAGACATAAATAGTTTCCTTAGAAGAAGACTTCTCAGCCGTTGTCTTTGTCTCCTTCTTTGGTTCTATCGATACTTCCTTCCTGCGGCTGCATCCAATGGACATCATAAAAACCATCAGCAAAATGGTTATCACTTTAACTCTTCTAAACAACATAAACCTCCCGGTCTTATGCAAAGAGTCTGGAACATGTAAATCTAACTTCTATTTTAGCGAAAATTATAATACTTTACAAGAGATATTTATGATTTCCATTTAAATATTATCAATCCTGTGACAAACAAAACCACTCCTAAAAGCTTTACCCATGCAAAAGCTGTTTTTTCCACACCAAACAGACCGAAAACCTCGATCAGATAGGAAACAACACTTTGTGATGCGACGATCAGCATTGCTGACTGTGCAGGTCCTAAACTTGCCACACTTTTGATCACTGTAAATGTGATCGCAGCTCCGATCACTCCTCCTAATAAAAGGTATCTGGGGCTGACCTTTAAAAGCATCGTAAAACTTTGGTCCCTCTCAGCGATCAACCAGATCAACAAACATGCGAGAAATCCTGTTGCCTGTACAAATGTACTCGTTGTCCATGTACTGCTTTGTTTAGTTACTTCTGTGTTAAATACACCTTGAATACTCATTAAAGCTCCCGAAATCAGTGCAATGATCAATCCAAACATATAAAAACCTCCATGAAAAACTATCTTTTTACGGATAGTTTTTCCATAGAGGTCTTTTTTATACATTCTATGCGATACAGTCTTCTAAAATAGAAATCATCTCATCTACATGTTCTTTTTCAATCACAAGCGGCGGTACAAAACGAATGACATTATTTCCTGCAGAAATTATGATCAATCCTTTCTCCAGTGCTTTCTTAACGATATCTCCAACTGGATGATCTGCATCAAATTCAAGTCCCTGCATTAATGCAATTCCACGATGTCCTGTAATACAATCATGCTTTTCTTTTAACTCTTCTAACTTATCCCATAGATAAGTACCAATTTCTTTTGCATGTTCTGGAACCTGTAACTTCTCAAACTGGTCAAATACTGCATTGATTGCCGCTGCTGCAAATGGATTTCCACCATATGTTGTTCCATGATCACCTGGTACTAAAGCCCCATCTGCCTTTTCACCTACAACAAACGCCCCAACAGGAACACCACATCCAAGTGCTTTTGCAAGTGTTAAGACATCCGGTTTTACTCCATAAAGATCATGTGCAAACAAAGATCCACAGCGCCCCATTCCACACTGAATCTCATCAAAGATCAGTAAGATATCTTTCTCATCACAGACTTTACGAAGTCCCTCTAAGAATTCTTTATCCGCTGGGAAAATTCCACCTTCACCCTGAACAACTTCACATATGATTCCACAAGTTTTATCTGTGATCTTTGATACAACATCTTCTAAGTTATTGAATTCTGCAAATACAGCACGAAATTCTTTTGGAACAAATCCATCCTGATAATGACTGTTACCAGTCACTGATAAAGCTCCTTGACTTCTTCCATGGAATGAATGATTCATTGCGATAAATTCATAATCCTTGGAATCATCTTTATTATATGCATATTTTCTTGCAACTTTTAACGCACCTTCGATCGCTTCTGTTCCACTGTTTGTAAAGAAGACTTTTTTAAGCCCTGAAGCATCGACGATCTTCTTTGCAGCTTCTACTGCTGGAATATTGTAATATAAGTTTGATGTATGGATCAATTTATCAATCTGGTCTTTTAATGCCTGATTGTATGCTTCATTTCCATATCCTAATGCAAATACAGCAATTCCTGCACCAAAATCCAGATATTTCTTCTGGTCAGCATCATATAAATAGACACCTTCCCCTTTTTCTAATACAACTGGAAAACGATTGTATGTCTTTAAGATATACTGTTCTCCCTGCTCAATATATTCCTGCTGAGTTTTCATCTTAACATCCTTCCTCATCTTCTTCGTTGAATAATGGTTTATCAAATAATGGTTCTTTTAAGATGGCTGTTCCAATACCTTTTTCTGTGAAGAATTCCAGTAACAGACAATTTGTTAAACGTCCGTCTAAGATATGGACTCTGGATACTCCACCTTCGATCGCTTCAATACAGTTCTTAAGTTTTGGAAGCATTCCTCCTCCAACAACTCCGTTATCGATAAATTCTTTTGCCTGTTTAAGATCCATCTCAGAGATCAATGTTGATTTATCTTCTGGATCTACGAATACCCCTTCGATATCAGTTAAGAATACCAGTTTTTCTGCATTCAATGCTTCTGCAACTGCACATGCTGTGTCATCCGCATTAATATTATATGGTTCATAGTTATCTCCTAAACCAATTGGGGAAATAACTGGTACAAAATCATCTTCGATTAATGCTTCAAGAAGTGTTGTATCGACACTCTTAACCTCACCGACATATCCAAGATCTTTTCCAGGCATTTCTTTTTTCTTTACACGGATCATTTCAGCATCTTTTCCAGAAAGACCTACGGCTTTAACCCCAACTTCTGCCATCATGGCCACCAGTTCCTGATTGACTTTAAATAATACCATTTCAGCAACTTCCATTGTCTCTTTATCTGTCACACGAAGTCCATGGTAAAATTCTGGTTCTTTTCCTGACATACGAACCCATTTACTGATCTCTTTTCCACCACCATGTACGATGATCGGTTTCATACCTACTAGTTTTAATAGTGCAACATCTCTGATCACGCTTTTTTGAAGATTCTTGTCTTTCATAGCGCTTCCACCGTATTTTACAACAACGTAACAGTTATTGAAACGACGGATATATGGTAATGCCTCTGTTAATACTTTTGCTTTTTGTTTTGACTGCTCGATCAATTCGTTAATTTCATTTCTCATCTGTTCCATTGATTCTTCCTTTCATAGTTGTCTGCTTTTATGCCTTTTATTTTGTCGTCTATCTATAATAATCTTATTCTTATGATCGGTAATCTGCATTAATTGTTACATAATCGTGTGTCAGATCACATCCCCATGCAGTTGCTTCAAACACTCCATTATGAACGTCAATATCTGCTGTCACTGCATCTGCAGATAATACTTTCGTTGCCTCATCTTCAGAATAATCTGTTGCAATTCCGTCTTTTACGATCTCGATCACACCATCCGCACTTTTTAAACTAATATCAACCTTGACTGGATCAAAATCAACTCCAGCATAACCAAGTGCACAAAGAATTCTTCCCCAGTTTGCATCTTTTCCGTAAATTGCTGCTTTTGTAAGACTTGATGTTACGACAGATTTGCTTAAGATCTTCGCATTTTCTTTGGAGTCTGCACCAGCTACATGAACTTCAAATAAACGTGTACATCCTTCTCCATCCCCTGCGATCTGTTTTGCAAGAGACTGGTTAACATATAATAATCCTTCTCTGAATGCTTCATAGTCTGCATCTTTTTCTGTAATTTTTTTATTTTCTGCCATTCCATTTGCAAATACAAAAACCGTATCATTTGTAGATGTATCTCCATCAACTGATACCATATTGAATGTATCTTCAATGAGTTCCCTCTGCAGTTCTAATAATAAAGCTTTATCGATTGCTGCATCTGTAGTGATAAATCCAAGCATTGTTCCCATGTTTGGGTGGATCATTCCAGAACCTTTGCACATACCTGCAATTGTAACTGTCTTTCCATTGATCTCTACTTCTACTGCCGCTTCTTTTGGTTTTGTATCGGTTGTAAGGATAGCCCAGGATGCATCTTCTTCACTTTGTCTGTCTGCTTTTAATTCTGGAACTAACTTCTTGATCCCTTCTTTGATCACATCCATTGGCAGCTGCTGTCCGATAACTCCTGTGGAACCTACGACAACTTCCTCTGGTTTAATATCTAACAATTTCGCTACTTCTTTTGCTTCTGTTACAACATTCTCATATCCTTGTGCACCCGTACATGCATTTGCAATTCCTGTATTAATTACCACTGCTCTGACTGCTTCTTGTTCTTCTACGATCTTCTTTCCCCATAAAACTGGAGCGGCTTTTACAATGTTCTTTGTAAATGTTCCTGCAATCTTTGCTGGCACTTCACTTACGATCATTGCCATGTCTTTGTTTGTCTTCCCTGATTTCACTCCGGCACGAAGTCCTGCACATTTAAAACCTTTTGGAGCTGTTACTCCGGCATTGATGATCTTCATAATTCTAGTCCTTCCTTACCAAAGCCCTATGGGAACATTGGTACTAATTCTAATCCTTCAGTTTCTTTTAATCCAAACATAAGATTCATGTTCTGTACGGCCTGTCCAGCTGCACCTTTTACAAGGTTGTCCATGGCACCCATCATGATAATACGGTTTGTACGTTTATCGATCTTAAAGTTGACATCCACATAGTTACTTCCCTCTACCCATCTTGTCTCAGGGCAGACATCTTTATCTAACACTCTGACGAATTTTTCATTCTTATAATAAGAGTCGTAGATTGCTTTCACTTCTTCGTAACTTACATCTTTCTTAAGTGTTGCATATGCTGTCACTAAAATTCCACGGTTCATTGGAATTAAGTGTGGTGTGAAGTTTAATAATACTTCTTCTCCAGATGCATAGCTTAACTGATCTTCGATCTCTGGCGTATGTCTGTGAGTTGCAACTCCATATGCTTTGATATTTTCATTTACTTCACAATATAAGTTATTGACTTTCGCACCACGTCCAGCTCCGGATGTTCCTGATTTAGCATCGATGATCACACTGTTCATCTCAATGAGTCCTTCTTTCGCCATTGGATAAATGGATAATGTAGAACATGTTGGATAGCATCCTGGGTTAGCAATCAGTCGTGCTTTCTTGATATCTTCACGATTGATCTCGCAAAGTCCATAAACTGCCTCATCAATAAATTCTGGACTCTGATGTTTGATCCCATACCATTCTTCATATCGATTTACATCTTTAATACGGAAGTCCGCACTTAGATCAATGATCTTAACTTTAGATAAGATTTCTTCTGATACTAAAGAACTACAAAGTCCCTGCGGTGTTGCTGTAAAGATCACATCCACTTTAGATGCAAGCTCATCCATGTTATCATCCAGACATTTGTCATCAACGATCTGGAACATATTTCTAAATACTTCATAATATTTCTGGTCTATATAACTTCTGGATCCATACCATACAACCTCTGCATCTTTATGCTGTGTAAGGATTCTTACAAGTTCTTGTCCTGCGTAACCTGTGGATCCAATGATTCCTGCTTTGATCATGTTAATCTCCTTGTCCTTCTCTTTATAATGTAGGTTATTTTTTTAATCATTGTTCATAAGTATACAACTGAATTTTAAAATATGCAATAGTTTTGTATAAATATGCAATTATTTTTCATTTTATTCATTTTTATATTATAAATATTCATTATTTTCGAAAATAATCCTTGCAAAAGATGTAAATATAACGTATATTAGTAAACAAGCAAATATTTATATGAACATACGGGATTTTCAATATCAGATCCTATATATAATAGGAAAACATCCCGTCAATATACACTTAGGAGGATTTATTTCATGAAAGAAAAAGTTGTTTTAGCATATTCCGGAGGTCTTGATACTACAGCTCTGATTCCTTGGCTTAAGGAAACATTTGACTATGAAGTTATCTGTTGCTGTGTTAACTGTGGACAGGGTAACGAATTAGATGGACTTGATGAAAGAGCAAAATTATCCGGAGCATCTAAATTATATATCGAAGATATCGTTGATGATTTCTGCGATAACTATATCATGCCATGCGTACAGGCTGGTGCTGTATACGAACATCAGTATCTTCTTGGAACATCTATGGCTCGTCCAGCAATCGCTAAGAAATTAGTTGAAATCGCCAGAAAAGAAAATGCTGTTGCAATCTGCCACGGTGCTACAGGAAAAGGAAATGACCAGATCCGTTTCGAACTTGGTATCAAAGCATTAGCTCCAGACATCAAGATCATTGCTCCATGGCGTATGACAGATGTATGGACAATGCAGTCTCGTGAAGATGAGATCGAATTCTGTGAAGCACACGGAATCCACCTTCCATTTGACGCAAGCCACAGCTACAGCCGTGACCGTAACTTATGGCATATCAGTCACGAAGGTCTTGAATTAGAAGATCCTTCTTTAGCACCAAACTACGACAACATGCTTGTTTTAGGAGTAGCTCCAGAAAACGCTCCAGATAAAGATACAGAAGTTACTATGACATTTGAAGCTGGTGTTCCTAAAACATTAAACGGAAAAGAAATGAAAGTTTCTGAGATCATCACTGAATTAAACCGTCTTGGTGGTGAAAATGGTATCGGTATCGTGGATATCGTTGAGAACCGTGTTGTAGGAATGAAATCCCGTGGTGTATATGAAACTCCAGGTGGAACAATCTTAATGGCAGCTCACGATCAGTTAGAAGAATTAATCCTTGACCGTGAAACAATGGAAGCTAAGAAGAAACTTGGAAGCCAGATGGCTCAGGTTGTATACGAAGGAAAATGGTTCACACCACTTCGTGAAGCAATCCAGGCATTCGTTACATCTACTCAGCAGTATGTAACAGGTGAAGTTAAATTCAAACTTTACAAAGGTAATATCATCAAGGCTGGAACTACTTCTCCATACAGCTTATACAACGAATCTTTAGCATCTTTCACAACTGGTGATATGTATGATCATCATGATGCGGATGGATTTATTACATTATTTGGACTTCCTTTAAAAGTTCGTGCTATGAAGATGCAGGAAGCTGAGAAGAATAACAACAAGTAATTTGACGTAGTCGTTCGAATGTATATGAGAAAAACGAAATCATAGTATAAAAGATCCAGACCAGAAATTTTGCTCGCCGTTTTGAACGGTCGCTGATTCGCAAACTTTCCTTCGATAACTCGCGCTCAAGGGTACTAAAATCAGTAATCTTTGACGCTCAAACAATCGACCAAGTTTGCTGCGAACCGTTCAAAACGACGGCAAAATTTCAATGGTTCTGGATCTTTTATACTATAATTTCGTTTTTCTCATATACACAGACGGCTATTCAAATCACCACAAATGTGTATGTTAAACGATATTGGATTTCTATATTTATACTGAAATTATTGAATATTATAAAAATGGTTATCTGTCTGCGACCGTAGGAACACGTCTGCACTTAGCGAGTGGATGATCGTAAGATCATTCAGGAGCTTAGTACAGCTACGTGTGAGTCGAGCGAAAGCGGGTCGCAGACAGATAACCATTTTTATAATATTCCACCAATAACTTCAGCTTATCAACCAACAATTAATCAATATTGTATACCCAATTAGGTTTACGTTCAGGAATCTCCGGATACTCTCCATCGACATATCCAAGTACGCAATGTCCGATTCCAACATAATCCCCTTTAATTCCCAGAGATTTTAATAATTCTTTCCCTTCTTCACTTTCAAATTCTTCTTTTGCTCTGTGGATCCAACAGCTTCCGATTCCTAAATCATGAGCTTCTAACATTAGATTTGCCATAACAAGACTTCCGTCATAGACTGCTGTTGGACGGTTTTTGTCTGCTAAGACAACCAATACAACAGGTGCTCCATAAAATGGGTCGGTGTCTGTTCCCATGATATCTGCATTCCATTTAGACAGTTTATCTCTCACTTCTTTGTTCGTAACTGCAAGAATGATCGGTGACTGCTGTCCCATTCCTGTGGCTGCGTAAGTTCCTGCTTCTACGATCTTATCAATGATCTCTTTTGGTACCATATCTGATTTGTACTTTCTGATACTTCTTCTTGTTTTAATCATATCTAATAATTCACTCATGACTTATTCCTCCTATATGTATTCTTAATAACATTCTTTAAAATCCGAAATCTTCATAATCTTCTGGTAAAAAGCGGTGATAGATAATGTGACATCCTTCATCGTGAAAACAGTAATAATATGGATCTTCATTTTCTTCTGAAAAACGGATCAGATAATCAAATTCTCCATTATGAATTTCTTCTACAAACACGTTTTTATCATGTTTTTTAAATAACGCAATAATATCTTCCATTTTACATCCGTGTTTTCCAACGATTTCTACCAGTTCTTTGATAAATTCATTTGGGTTTGTATTTTCATGGACGTAGTTACTGCCTTCTTCTGGAATATAGAAGCAAAATCTTTCTTTTTTGCTAGTAACTTTGATATCTCCTAAAGTTTCTTTGATAAAATCTGGTATTCCATGAAGTCTGTTTTTCATCTGTTCTTCTGTATCCTGTGTTTCAAAAAAATGGTTTAACGAACTTAGTGGATAGTACAGACGGATACTTTCTCTTCGAAATCCCAATTTTGCCTGTTCTTCCTTGATAATGTCGATCAAATTTTTATAAAGACGTTTATATCCCATGATATCTTCCCCTATTATATTTTATTCACTCTTTAAAATCTTGTTGATGCTTTTCATCATTTTTTTCGCATCTTTTCCACCAGAATATCCCATGCGGTATACATGATTATCTAGAAGGATTTCTCCTGAATCACTGATCACAAGCATTTTATTTCCAAATAACATGATCATCTGTGGCTTACTAGAATCACTCATCTGAGATGAGTTAGTTAATGTCTTTGTTGTAAAATGATAAGAATACTGATCTAAAACATTAACGATCTCTGTGTATTTTTTATCATCTTTTTTATATGAATATACCTGCTGTTTTTTCTTACCATTTGCATCTTTTGTTACAGTATCAGTCGAAGTAACCTGAATCATTTTAGATGATGCTGTATATTTTTCAAAAGAATATGGTGAGAGCATAACGATCGCAATGATTGCTACGATCAAAATTGCTACAAGGATCTTCATTGTCCTTCCCATTGTAAATTTCATTTTGTTGTTCCTCCAATCTACTATTTGTACCTATAATAGATTAACAGAATTTCCCTCAAATGTCGATAGCTTTCCCTGTGAACTGCTATTTATACTACATTCTTAAAAAATCTTATAACGTGGCTTTTCTTCATTGAATAATTTGTATCTTAGAAAATCATCCAGCACGATTGCTACACTTGAAATAAGAAACCAAAATACCGAGTACAATAAACAGATCTGCCCCTTAAAGTTATATGGAAGATGCGAATAATCCCAAATATCCATCTTAAGCCATATATTTACAATAAAACCTGTAATAAGTTCTAATACCGTGATGATCACAGAAGATAATACCATCTGACTAATAAAACTTATCTTGATCTTTACATTTTCGTTTAGAAGCCCACAGCAAAGGAAACATGCCCCACCACATAAAAACATCGAATAATGTGAATATCCACGTACTAAAACTTCCAGCAAAAAATATGCCATTCCTCCAATCGCAAACAGGATTGTATATTTTTCTATCTGATATCTCTTTTTCATAGTCACCGCCCATTTTCATAACTTTCTTTTTATTGTGCGTTAATTTTTCTCTGTCTATTCTATCTTAAATTCAAAAAATCTATATGATGAGAGTATCAAAAATAAATTTTTCCCCTTTGATGCAAAAAATTTGTGGCAAAATCGAGTTATTTCATGTAGAATAGAAAAGTAAATTCATTTGATTTTATGATAAAGAATAAAAATATATACAGAAAAGAGGAAACACTTATGGCACAATTATGGGGCGGTCGCTTCACAAAAGAAACAGATCAGTTAGTTTACAACTTTAATGCATCTATTTCCTTTGACCAGAAATTTTATAAACAAGACATCCGCGGAAGTATTGCACATGTTACGATGCTTGCAAGTGTTGGTGTATTAACAGAAGAAGAACGTGATCAGATCATCGATGGTTTAAAAGGAATTTCAAAGGATATCCAAACTGGAGCAGTTGAGATCACAAGTGAATATGAAGATATCCATAGCTTTGTAGAGGCAAACCTTATTGATCGCATCGGTGATGTTGGAAAGAAACTTCACACTGGAAGAAGCCGTAATGATCAGGTCGCTTTAGATATGAAACTTTATACAAGAGATGAAATTGTTGATATCAAATATTTATTAAAAGAATTAATGGAAACACTTCATCGTATCATGAAAGAACACATTGATACATTTATGCCTGGATTTACACATCTTCAGAAAGCTCAGCCTGTCACTCTTGCTCACCATGTAGGTGCTTACATGGAAATGTTTAAAAGAGATTACAGCCGTTTAACTGACATTTATGACAGAATGAACTACTGTCCTTTAGGAGCTGGTGCTCTTGCAGGTACTACTTATCCATTAGACCGTGAACAAACAGCTTCTTTGCTTAATTTTTATGGTCCTACATTAAACAGTATGGATTCTGTATCTGACCGTGATTATGTGATCGAGCTTTTATCTGCTCTATCTACGATCATGATGCATTTAAGCCGTTTCAGTGAAGAAGTTATCATCTGGAACTCTAACGAATACAAATTTGTATCCATTGATGACGGATTCAGTACAGGAAGCAGTATCATGCCTCAGAAAAAGAATCCTGATATTGCTGAATTAGTTCGTGGTAAGACAGGACGTGTCTATGGAGCTTTAACTTCTATCCTTACAACAATGAAAGGAATCCCTCTGGCATATAACAAAGATATGCAGGAAGATAAAGAACTTACATTTGACGCGATTGATACTGTCAAAGGATGTATTTCTTTATTTAATGGAATGATGAATACCATGACATTTAACAAACCACAGATGGAAAAAAGTACAAAACACGGATTTACAAATGCAACTGATGCTGCGGATTATCTTGTAAATCACGGTGTTCCTTTCCGCGATGCTCACGGAATCGTTGGGCAGCTTGTACTTCTTTGTCTTGATAAACATATTTCTCTAGATGAACTTCCTCTAGATGAATACCAGAAGATCAGCCCTGCTTTCGAAGAAGATATTTATGATGCCATCAGCATGAAAACTTGCGTTGAAAAACGTAATACGATCGGAGCTCCAGGACGTGATGCTATGAAAAAAGTTATCGCGATCAATGATACTTATTTAGCTAATCTCAAATAATAAGGAGACCCTTATGAAGAAAAAAGTTTTTCTTTTTGGATTACTGTTCTCACTGCTTCTCTTATGCGGGTGCGGTGTGAATCTTACCAGTACAGTAAAATTAAATAAAGACTTTTCAGGTACAAGAGTGATGTCTTGTACCTTTTCTTCCCGCGATTTTCATAGTTATTTCAAGGGAAGCAAAGAAGATCTTAATAAACTCATCAAAGAATCCTGCCCGGATGCTCTTACTTATACTTCATCTTCTTCTGACGGAAACGATACGTATACTTTCTATCTTCGTTTTTCTTCTCTTGATGATTATAAGAAGAAAGTTCGTGATCTTCTTAATTTTTCCCCAGAGATCACTTATGAATATGGAGATTCCCCATTTGTTTCCGGTCTTATTTACAAAGAAAATTTCACATCTAAAGATCTGATGACATGGCTTTATACGGCTTTGTATGAGGGAAAATATATTGACAAAGACTCCTCTTCTGACCTATGGGATTTAAAAAGTACGGAGATTTCTTTCCTTGGAACGACTTATGAAACGAAAGATAAGATCAATATTGATGAAATGGCTTATGTACCATTATCTTCCATTCATATTGATACAAAGACAAAGAAATCTGGAAAACTTGCAAGAGTGATAGAATTTGATCTTCCACAACAAACATTAGATCAAAATGCAGGAAAGATCCGTTCTTATTTTGCTGGAAATGATATCACTTGGGAAAATACATCCGATGGAAAAACTTTATGTATCAGTTTTGACGCCAACAATTTCTCTGATCTTGCACAGAAAACAAGAACTGTCCTTCATTCAAAGAATTCTTTTGGAACTTACAGCTCCACATGCAGCAAGGACAACCCTTTTACACTGAAGATCAACTATGAAGAATCTCTGGATCTCTCTCATTTTATTCAGAAAAACCAAAAGATTCCTGTTACTTATACATTTGATGAAAAACAGATGTTTAGTGATTCGATCAAACAAAAAGAAATCAGCTTTACTTCTTCTGTTACACAGCCAATTTCAACTTATGAGATTGCTACGGTATGGAACACATCCAAAGATATCCGTCGTAAAGTGTCTTTTTCTTTTGAAAAGGCTGTGACTGACCATCAGTTATCTGTGATCAAAAAGCAGTTCAAAGGACAAACCATTGATTCTGTAAATTTAGATGGTGATCAGAATGTTACGTTATCTTTTGTACAAAAAGGAAGTGTTTCAGACTGTAATAAGGATTTCTCTGCTTTGTTTCCGAATAGTTTGATGAAATCACAAGCGCATTTTTCATTTGCTGGTGGTAAGAAGGTCACATTTTCTGATAAGATTTCATTACCTGCGAATCAAAATGGTGAGAAACTTCATGGGCATTATGTATTTGCTTCTGTGAATTCGAAAGAATCTGTTACTGTAGCTGTTATGCCTGAGAAGATTGTGACAAATACGGTAAAACAGAATACATCTACCAAAGCAGTCTCTGCCCTGATCAAGTCGGATGAGAATATTCATGATCTTTGTGATTTTGAATTGACTGGAAATCGTTTGGAATTAAGCTATCGTGGAAGTACTGCTGCCAGCTTTTGGATGGGTGCATTAAGATGGATGTTGCCTGTTGTTGTTTTGATCGTGATTGGTTTATTTTTGATTCGAAAGAAAGTGGCTATTAGAGAAATGTTTGGGGATTTGAAAAAGGAATTAGCTGAAAGTGTTAATTCACTTATTGATAGGATTAATAAGAGGTAAGACACTAATCTTTCATCCCACAACCTCTTGATTTACAACTACTAGTACTGACTTGTAGTTCGCTACACTTGGCGGTAAATACCCATGACTGGACTTGCACCAACGAGATTAGTGCCATGCTCGGCACACAAATAAGTAAGGACTGCCATAATGACAGTCCTCTCCAGCATTAAGTTGCTATTAGATTAACTTAAGCTCTACAGAATTTAACGAACTTCAATTCCTCCCCCTGTATTGCAATAAAATTCAAATGACAGCGAAACTTGCTTTGTAAAACCAGAAGAATTTTTTATGACTCCTAAACATAAAATTTCTCCTGTTCTGCCACCATCAATCACACGTTTTGTAATTGTAGATGACTTCTTCCATGAAAATCCATAACCACTTACTTAAAAACTTAAAATCTATAAAATATAGTAATATAATGCTGATAACACAAAAATCACAAAAACCACAATTCCAAATAATACTTGAGATTTTCCATATCCTTTCCAATCTTTTTGTAATTCCTTTGTTTTTTCTTCATCAATAAATCGAAGCTTATTATTTTTTGTTGACATATGAACACCTCCTCATAGCCATATATCATGGTAACGATATAGTCTTAGTTCCTGTCATAGTATATGTTCCCCCAGCTGTAAGTTTCATGTACCTTTAAATTTCATTTTATTTGCTGACCATGAAGATACCGTTACAGATGGTTTTGAATATCCTGTCGCTCCATATGCACCTGAAACACCTGTTCGATATGTTTTATAATAATCATAAGAAGCCTTTGCTGACTGCGGTTTAATAATTTCTTTTTCATCTAATCTCGAATCATATACCTCTATCGTTTCTATAGTTTCTGGAATACAACTTATTTTATTCACGTTATTATCAAATGCTTGTTTTATCACATCGTTACTCATAATATCTTTTTCCGTTGCCATACTTGTTTGAATAGACATCATTAATATTGCACTCATTAATAAAAACGCTACAATCATTTTTGGTTTAGATTTGATCCTATCATATTCCTCCTTTATTTACTTTAATACCTTCTATGTTTATGTTACCCCTTTTTCTTCCATACAATATAATCCAGGATTTTCTTCATTGTATGGATTTTTTACCGATTCTTATTTTTCGTACCCCCCCCCTTTTATTTTCTAATTTCATAAATACTATGTTAATTTACGTTTAACTATATACTTTATTATTTAATATATTATTTATTTTATTATACAATTTTCTATGTATTATTGTCAACTATTACTTATATAATTTGTGTATTGTTTTATCATATATATAATATTACAATTAGTCATAGAAAATTTATTAAGTAGTGGAGAAAATATGGCAAAGAAAAGTTTTTATAAAATTGAAATGCTGTTTTTAAAAATTCTAGAAAAAGAAGACTGTTACGGATACCAACTAACACAATCCATACAAGATATCACAAACGGACAAATCAAAATTGCAGAAGGTACCATGTATCCAATTCTTTATAAATTACAAGATCAAGGATATATCTCTGATCGGCAGGTTAAAGTTGGGAAACGCCAAACCAGAGTTTACTATCATTTAGAACCCGCTGGAAAAGAATATCTTTCTCAATTGACACATGATTATTATCAAATGGTGAATTACCCCTCCCATGCGGTACAGTAGTTTCTATGGAAGTGGCTTCTAACAGTCGTGACAGTTACCCATTTCTGACCAAAAGATT